>BNJT01002096.1_pt1 | contig 126375 bp, 201 predicted proteins | sample 8540491 | NCBI WGS metagenome assembly BNJT01 (sample SAMD00202455, study PRJDB9452) | human saliva metagenome | host: Homo sapiens | reverse complement strand
GGTTACGTATTGCTTTGGCGTTTTGCTTCGAGCTTGTCGCTGTAACCAGGCCGCGCGCGCAGCAGCATGCCCAGATAGCGGTTGCGCTCGGTGCCTGGGCGGCTGCGCTCGGCCTGGGCAATCAGGGCGCCCAGCGTCTGCACGGCCTGCGCCGGCGGCTGCGATTCGCTGACGGCGGAGATATAGGCACCGTCCAAGTCTTTTGGCTTCAAAGAACGGCCGCTCTTTTTCGGGCATTTTCTTGGCCTGCTGCACCAGCGCAGTTTGACGCGCGGCCACTGCTTTTTGCGAGCCGGCCAGATTGGCCAGCAGCACGGCGCGGTCGAAACGGTATTCGCGGTTGGTGATCGCCCATTTTTCCGCCTCAACATAGCGGTCTTCGCCCCACAGCATGGTCGAAAGCCAGCAGCGCAGCACGGGATTTTTCTTCGTCGGTGCCGCTCTGGTAGGCTTTTTCGATATAGCCCAGCACGGTGTTCATCGGGCTTTTTGCGCTCTTTTTGAGCCAAACCGGCAGCCTGAAGATAAAGCTGGGCGCTGGGCGCGTCGCCCAGCAGCTTTGCAGGCGGCGGTTGGCTGGCGTAATCGCCGCTGCGGGTCAGCACGTCCACTTCCAGCAGACGCATTGCGCTTTCAGTTCCCTGCTTTTTCCGCGCCGTCGAAAAACTTTTTGAACGGCTCGCCGTTGATGACGCGCCACGGCATCGATCACGGCAAACAGCGCCGGCGGGCACGTCGAAAAGCGCGGACAGCTTTTTCAAATCCGCCGCCGCCTGCTCTTTGCCTTTTGGCATCGCTGTGGAAAACAGCAGATCGGCAATCAGCGCCTCGGGCAGGGTGTCGTAACGGCTGACGGTTTTGGCAACGGCATCGCCGCCTTTGGCCAGCAGGTCGGGATTGGCGGCACCCATCTGCGTCAGCAGCACAAAAGTTTCGGCCGCCGCTCTTCGCCGGCCTCTTCCATCACCTGCGGCATACCGGCCAGCACGGTGCCCCACTCGCCTTGCGAGCGCGTGGATCCAAGTCAGACGGCGGTGCTCCGGCGTGGCTTCCGGTTTTGGTTTCGCCATTTTTGTGCACCGCGTCGGCCACCGGATAGGCGCGCGCACGGAAATCGACACCCATCGCCCGGCTCGGCCACTTGCGGGTCGGGGCTCGCGCAGCACGTGCAGATAGGTGCCGATGGCGCTGGTGATGTCGCCTTTGTTCAGCGCGATTTCGGCCGACAGCAGCGCAAACAGATATTGCTGCTGATCGACAATCGCATCCGCGCCGCGCCACTTCCGCCTCCCTTTTTCCTCTTCGAATAGCGGATTTTTACCGACGGCCGGTAAACCTTCTCGCCGCTATCGGCAGTTTGGACTTTCAGGCTGCCTCGAAAACGCCAGCAGCAGCATCAGGCAGGCAGGGTTTCAAATATCGGCGGGAAGCAGGCATGGGCATATCCTCACAAGGGGCTCGGCGAAAAATGGCGCTACTTTAACATAAGCCGCAGCCGTCGCCACCATCGCCGGCAAAAAGCAGCCTGAAAAGTCTTTCCACCCCGCCGCCAAGCGCACCGCGGTTTTTCCCCGCCCGCCGCGCTTGTTACAATAAGAGCACGGCAGGCAGCCTGAAACTTTGTTTCGCGCGTTTTTGGCTTTCAGGCTGCCTGTACCGTCCGTATCGATGCAAATCCGAAAGCAGCCTGAAAACCGTTTTTGCTTTTGCCCGCGCCATTTATTCAGAAAGAAAAACCATGCCCGAACTGCCGGAAGTCGAAACCGTGCTGCGCGGCGTTGCGCCGCATATCGAAGGACGCACCGTCGCCGCCGTTACCGTGCGCCGAGGCCCAGCTGCGCCAGCCTGTCCCTGAAACACTCGGCGCCACGCTGACCCGGCGAAACGGTGCTCGAAACGCAGTCGCCGCGCCAAATACCTCGCTGATCCGTTTTGCCACCGGCGTGCTGCTGATCCATCTGGGCATGTCGGGCAGCCTGAAAAATCCTGCTGCCCGATGCGCCGCACCCTGAGCCGCAAAAGCACGACCATCTGACATCGCCTTTGGCGACGGCACCGTGCTGCGCTACCGCGACCCGCGCCGTTTCGGCCTGGTGCTGTGGTTTGCCGGCGCCGCCGAACACCACCCGTTGCTCGCCGCGCTGGGGCCGGAGCCGCTGACGGACGAATTTGACGGCAGCTATCTGCACCGGCGCCTGGGGCTAGCCTGAAAACGGCTGGTCAAAACCGCGCTGATGGACAACGCCGTGGTCGTTGGCGTCGGCAATATCTACGCCAACGAAAGCCTGTTTGCCGCCGGCATCCGCCCGACCGCGCCGCCAATTCCTTAAGCGCCGAAGAATGCGAAAATGCTGGCCAGCTGCATCAAAACCGTGCTCGAGCGCGCTATCGTCGCCGGCGGCAGCACCCTCGCGCGACTTCACCGACAGCAGCGGCCTACAGCGGCTATTTCCAGCAGGAATACGCCGTTTACGACCGCCAGGGCAAGTCTGCCACGCTGCGGCGGCCATATCGAAAAACCGTACTCGGCCAGCGCGGCACTCTTTTCTGCGCCGGCTGCCAGCATTAAACGGGCAGCCTGAAACGCAGCGGCAAGCGCCGCAGCCGTCTTTTGCAAACGCCCAAAGCAGCCTGAAACCCTTTCAGGCTGCCTGAAAAACCACGCAAAACTTGCGCCGCCACAAACGCACGGACTATAATGCGCGGCTTTTGCCAACCTTGCCTTCACGCGCCCGCATGGCTGAAGGCTGTTTTAAACCGTAAGGAGACAACATGCGTCATTATGAGATCGTGTTTATCGTTCATCCTGACCAGAGCGAGCAAGCGCCTGCGATGATCGAACGCCACAAAACCCTGATCAGCGAAAAACCAGGGCAACATCCACCGCTTGGAAGACTGGGAATCGCCGCCAGCTGGCCTACCCATCAACAAAAATCCACAAAGCGCACTATGTTCTGATGAACACTCGAAACCACCCCCGCCGTTTTGAAGAGCTGGAAACCGCCTTCCGCTTCAACGACGCGGTACTGCGCCATCTGACCATCCAGGAAGAAAGCCGCCGTTACCGAGGCTTCTCCGATGATGAAAGAAGAAAAACCAAAAACCTGCTGAGCGGCGAAACCACAGCTCCCGCTTCTGCTGAAAGCGCAGAATCCTGATTTGGAAAATACTTTCCGTCTGAGCGCGGTTTTGCACTAAAGTTGGCGCCCTGCGCTACACCCCCGCCGGCGTGCCGGTGCTGGATGTGGTGCTCAGCCACGAATCTTGGCAGCAGGACAACGGCTCGCCCTATCTGGCCAAATTCGAACTGGCCGGCAAAATCATCGGCTCGGACGCCCAAGCATGCTGCAGCACCGCGAGGGCGAACAGGTGGACGTGGCGGGATTTCTCGCCCAACGCAGCCTGAAAACCCATTATCCCCTGTGTTGCGCATCCAACATATTCAAACACATAAGGTTAACGACAATGGCTCGTCAAACATTCAAACGTAGAAAATACTGCCGCTTTACGGCAGAAAAATCCAAGAAGTGGATTACAAACAGGTTGAATTGCTGAAAAGACTTCATCACCGAAAACGGCAAAATCATCCCCGCCCGCATCACCGGCACCAGCCCACTACCAGCGCCAGCTGGCCGTAGCGTGAAACGCGCCCGTTTCTGGCCTTGCTGCCCCTACACCGACCAACACAAATAATCAGGAGTCCGAACCATGCAAATTATCCTCTGGAAAGAGTCGCAGCTTTGGGCAGCCTTTGGCGACGTAGTAACCGTGAAAAACGGTTATGCCCGCAACTTTCTGATCCCGCAAAGGCAAAGCCAAACGCGCGACCGAAGCCAACCTGAAAGAGTTTTGAAGCGCGCCGCGCGCGAACTGGAAGCCAAACAGGCAGCGGCTCGGCCGACGCCCAGGCACGCCAGCAGAAACTCGACGGCCAAAACCATTACTCATCGCCCAGAAAGCCGGCGTGGACGGCCGTCTGTTCGGTTCCGTAACCAATGCCGACATCGCCGCCGCCATCGTTGCCGCCGGCGTAGAAGCCGTTAGAGCCAACGTCCGCCTGCCGAACGGCCCGCTCAAAGCAGTCGGCGAATACGAAGTGGAAGTGGCGCTGCACGCCGATGCCGTTGCCAACATCACCGTTGCCGTGGTACCCGCCGCCGCCTAATCTGCAGCGCAAACTCAAAAAGCAGCCTGAAAACCTGTCAAAGGGGTTTTCAGGCTGCTTTTGTATGGGGCGAAACCGGCACGGGCAAGGCAGCCTGAAAGTTGGGCAGAAGCCCAAATGGCTCCAAACCCAATTACTCCAAATAACGTCATTCCCGCGCAGGCGGGAATCTTGTCGGAACTTCGGCAATGGTTTGTTTCTCCAGATATTATTAAACGCCAAGCCAGCAAGATTCCGCGCCTGCGCGGGGGTGGCGTAGCGGACTTGCGTAAGCTAATGACAGCGTTTTTCAGGCTGCCTTTCGCAGATTCTGCTTTTCAGGCTGCCCTAGCACAAGCAGAACACCGCCCTAGCCTATGCGCTTAAACGGCGGCAGGCAGGCGAGCATCTGGCGGCCGTACTGCTGGGTTTTGATGCGCGAGTCGAGTATGGTGATGCGGCCGTAGTCCTGTTCGGTGCGAATCAGCCGGCCGACGGCCTGAATCAGCTTGATGCTGGCTTCGGGCACGGTGATTTCGATAAACGACTGGCCGCCGCGCTGCTCGATCCAGCGGCTCTGGGCTTCTCGATGGGATTGTCGGGCATGGCGAAGGGCAGCTTGGCGATAATCACGTGCACGCAGGCTTCGCCCGGCAGATCCAGGCCTTCGGCAAAGCTGTCGAGCCCGAAAATAATGCTCGGCCGGCCGGCAGAGAGCGCTTCGCGGTGCTGCGCCAGCAGCGAGGCTTTCGACTGCTCGCCCTGCACCAACAGCAGCGGCAGATAGCTTTCAGGCAGCCTGAAAGCCACTTCCTGCATCTGCTTGCGCGAGGAAAACAGCACCAGCGTGCCCACCGCTTCGCTGTCGCTGACGAGCCAGGCAGCCAGGCGACGATTTCGTCGGTATGGGCGGCGGCGGGTTTTTCGGGCTGGCAGTCAAAGGCGGCAGATACAGTTCGCCCTGCTTGGCAAAATCGAAGGGGCTTTGCAGCGCCAGCGTGGTGGTTTGCGGCAGCCAGCTCAGCCGGTTTGGCGCAGCAGCAGATCGAAGCTGCCCAGCGACCGCAAAAGTGGCTGATGTCAGCAGCGCGCCTGCCGCCCGCCCGCCGCCACAGGCCGTTTGCCAGCGCCGACGCGCTGCTGATGGGGCTGGCGTGGAAATATCCAGTCGGCCTTGTCGTCGCGGCGGCAGGCAATCCACTTCGCACAGCGGCGCTTCTTTGTCGTCGCTGCGGGTGGCGGCCAGCAACTCCCACACCGCCGCCAATTGCTCGGCGCGGGCGACGAAAAACGCCGAACTCGCTGGCGGTGCGATCGATTTGGGCGGCGTTTTTGTTCTTTGTCACGGCGGGCGGCAGCCAGGGCGTCGCGCAGGCCGCAAACGTGCTGAGCAGCGCCTGCGCGCAGATGTGGCTGTTGGACACCAGCGTCTGCAGTACGTTCGGGAATCTCGCCGTCTTCCCACAGCCACACGCTTTCGCGGGCCGTCGCCCTTGTCCTGCAAATCCGGCTCGTCTGTCAGGTGGAACTGCCATTCGTTGAGCGCTTCGAGCAGACCTTCCGCCGCTTCGTCGGCCAGCATCGCCAATTCGTCTTTGTCGCACAGCGCGGGAATTTTTGCTGCTCTGCTGCGGCAGTTTTTCCGCCAGCCACACCGCCCTGCAGCCACGAATGCTCGGCGGCAAACTGGTTGAGCGCCTTTTTCGGCAGGTGGTGGGCTTCGTCGATGCAGTAGAAGCGTTTTCCGGCGCCGGCAGAATCACGCGCCGCCCATATTGATGTCCACCATCAGCAACATCGTGGTTACCACCACCACATCAGCCTTGTCCAGCGTGTCGCGCGCCAGATAAAACGGGCATTCGGCGCGGTTTGGGCAGGCGGATTTCAGGCAGCCGTGGTTGTCGTTGCTCACTTTCTGCCACAACGCATCGTCGATTTTTGTCCGGCCACTCGTCGCGGTCGCCGTTAAATTCGCGGCGGGAAAAAGCGATCGGCGATTTTCGTGCAGCAGCGCCAAATCTTCCGGCTTCGGTTTTTGTCCCACAGCACCGCCGGCGCTTCAAAAACCGGCCCAGGCTCTGCTGGGCGTTGTTCTGCGTCAGCTGGTAGAGCCGGTAGGGGCAGAGATGGCGGCGCCCCTGGCCAGCGAAAAGTCAATTCCAGCCCGCTGTTGGCCACCACAAAGGGCAAATCGCGGCCGACCAGCTGCTCCTGCAGGCAACGGTGGCGCTGGAGACCACCAGCCGCTTGCCGCGCGTCATGCCATAATGCCGCCGGCCAACAGATGGGCCAGCAGACTTGCCGACGCCGGTCGGCCTTCCACCACCACAATGCTCTCGCCCTCGCGACGGGGCGCCTCGCTGCTCAGGCTGCCCTGCCCCGCCCTCGGCGGTCAGGTGCGCAAGCGTGTAGCCACCGCCGCATATCATCTGCGCTGGGCGGCGCGCGGGCGGAAATTGGCAGGTTGTCGGCCAGGGTACGGTCAGTGGTCGCGGATGGCGTTTTTCGAGTTCGGTGAGCATGCAAAAATTTTTCAGGCTGCCTGCAACGGCGGCACGGACATCGCGCGCCCCGCGGCAGGGGCGCGTATTTTAGTGCAAGCGCCCGCCGCATGCTGGGATTTTTGGCCGCCCTGCCGGCAGCCTGAAAGCTCGCAGGCAGCCTGAAAACTTTCAGGCTGCCTTTGCTGTGGCAAAACGCCGTCCGGCGCGTTTTTCCCGTTTCAAACGCGCCGTTCGGCCTTATAATCCGCAGCGCGCGGCTTCGCGCTTTTCGCAACCGACAGGGAGATCGTATGGCAATCAGTTTGCAAAAAGGCGGCAACGTCAGCTTGAGCAAAGAAGCACCGGGCGCTGATGCTGATCGGCTTGGGTTGGGACGTGCGTGCCACTCGACGGCGCAGCGTTTGACTCGACGGCAGCGCCTTCCCTGCTCAACGCTGGGCAAAGTCCGTTCCGATGCCGACTTCATCTTCACAACCAGACCAAATCGGCCGACGGTTCGGTGGAACACACCGGCGACAACCGCACCGGCGAAGGCGACGGCGATGACGAAAGCATCATCATCAATCTCGACCAGGTTCCCGCCGACGTGGAAAAATCGCCGTAACCGTAACCATCCACGAAGCGAGCAGCGCAACCAAAACTTCGGCCAGGTATCCAGCGCGCCTTTATCCGCTGCGTAAACGCCGACACCAATGTCGAAGTGGCGCGTTTCGACCTGTCGGAAGATGCTTCGGTGGAAACCGCAATGATTTTCGGCGAAGTGTACCGCCACAACGGCGAATGGAAATTCCGCGCCATCGGCCAGGGTTTCAAAGGTGGTCTCGGCCCCTTGGCGAAAAACTACGGCGTCAACGTATAAACCTTGAGCCGGCCAAACCCGCAGGCAGCCTGAAACGCTTTTTCAGGCTGCCTGTTTCGCGCCGTGCGCCGCCGCGTTCATTACTGTTAAAAGGCGGCGCAAACCGCTATAATCGCGCCGTTTTCTTTCAGCACTGTGAGCCGGATATGGATTTCGACAAAGCCCGTTTTAATATGGTGGAACAGCAGATCCGCCCGCGGACGTATTGGATTTCGACTTTTGGACGCGCTGGACAACATCCCGCGCGAAGAGTTCAGTCCAGCCCGACCAGCGCGGCTACGCCTGGCGCCGACACCGCCCTGACCCTGCCCGCAACGGCAGCATGGATGCTGGAGCCGAAAATCGTCGCCCGCATGGTGCAGGGGCTGGAATTGGGCAAAGACGACCGCGATGCTCGAAATCGGCACCGGCTCCGCTATGCCACCGCCTTACTCGCCACGCTCGGCGGCCGCGTCCACAGCTACGATATGGACGAAACCCAGCTGGATGCCGCCCGCCGCGTGCTAGAAAAACTGGGTTATAAAACGTCGAACTGCGCCACGGCGACGGCCTGATGAAAACGGCGAAAGCTACGACGCCATCTGACGTTGGCGGCGCCCTGCGCGAGCTGCCCGAAGGCCTCGCGCGAGCGCCTGAGCAAAACCGGCCGCATGGTGGTGGTTACCGGCCACGCCCCGTCCAACGCTGTCGCCTGATCCGCCGCGAAGGCGACAGCTTCAGCGAAAAAGTGCTGTTCGACACCACGACCGCCTATCTCGACGAAAAAACGGCCGAAGAAAAAGCAAATTTACCTTTTAAGGTTAAGTGCAGGGCGCGGCAGCCTGAAAACGCTCAAGCCACTTTTGCTGCATCGCGTACCTCGACGGCGCATTCTCAATGTTCAAAAAGGAACAAATCATGCTGACTGTGGTGTAACATGATGGCTGCTGGATGTCAACAGTCCATCGAATTTTATGCGTGACGTGCTGGGCTTCCAGCATGTGATGAGTGTTCCGATGGGATCCGAGGGAAATTCTCCCAGTGATATGAGCCTAACAAGGTTCTGGTTTACGCACTGATCAAGAACGGCGATATCGAGCTTTGATGCTGCGGAGCAAAGAGCCTGCGCGATAACGTCCCCGCCTTTGCGGATTCCGCCGACATCAGCAGCAGTGCCGTGCTGTATTTCGAGGTCGACGATTTGGAAACGCTCGCTGCTCGACTGAAGACGCAATGTGAAGTTGTACGCGACTTGCATGATACCTCTCTACGGTATGAAAGAGTTCTACGTTAAGGATCTCAACGGGTACGTGCTAGGGTTCGCGCAACCCGCAGCGCGGTGAGGCGTTCGCATGTTGAAAGTCAGGCGTCCGGCGTCCGATGCGGTACGGATCGTGCATATCCTACGGCACACGAAATGCAAAGGATGCCGCCGCTGCCGCTGCCGCCTTTTGTGATTCTTCCGCGCTGCTGCCCCTGCTGCTTTTGGGCGGCTGCATGTACGCCGAAACGCCCGACTGCCGCGTGGCGGTGCTCGATCTGCCGGTGGAAAAGCCGTACCACCGTTAATAAACCGTCCACGTCCACGCCCCGCCGGGCAACGGTGATTTACCAGGAGCGCCGCCGGTGGTTTATCCGCCGCCGCCGCGACGCCACCGCCGTTACTGCTATTGGGATTGAGTGCCCGTACCAATAGTTTTTCCAGGCTGCCTGAAACATCAGGGCAGCCTGAAAACTTTTCCGCCTTTGAAAGACCCTATGAACAGCTATCCCCTATTTATCAGCTGCCCGCGCGGCCTCGGAAGCCGTGCTGGCGCAGGATGTCCGCGCTCGGCGCCGAAAAACCGCAGCGCCTCGACGGCGGCGTGCGCCGCCAAGGCAGCCTGAAAAACCGTGTACCGCATCAGCCTGCACGCCCGCACCGCCGGCCGCGTGTGCTGCAGCTGGCCGCCGGCGGCTACCGCAGCGAGCACGATGTACCGTCTCGCCCGCGAAACCGACTGGCTCGGCCTGGTTCGACGTCGGCCAGACCTTCGAGCGCAGATCGAAGGCAAGCGGCCGCGGGTGAAAAAGCCTGGAATTTACCGCGCTGAAAGTGAAAGACGCGCTATGCGACCGCTTTTCGCGACGCCACGGGCAGCCGCCCCAGTCGTCGATAAAGGCGCGCCCGCGATGTGCGCGTGCATGTGTTTTTAGACGAAGCGCAGGCTCTGCTGTTTGTCGATACCAGCGGCGAAGCGCTGTTCAAACGCGGCTACCGGCGCGAAACCGGCGCTGCGCCGCTGCGCGAAAAACCTGGCGGCTGGCCTGCTGCTTCGGCCGGCTACGACGGCTCGCAGCCCTTTCAAGACCCGTTTTGCGGCAGCGGCACCATCGCCATCGAAGCGGCGTGGATCGCCCAAAACCAGCGCCCCCGGCCTGTCTGCGCCGTTTCGCTTTCGAGGCGGCTGCGCGGCTTCGATTCCGCGCTGTGGCAGCGTTTGCGGACTGCAGCGCAGGATGCCGTCCGCCCCGCGCCGGCGCCAATCGCCGCTTCCGATATCGACCATCAGGCGGTGCGCCGCGCGCTGGCCAATATCGAAGCGCGCAGTTATCCGGACGTCATCGCCGTGCGCCGTGGCGACGCTCCTCGCCCAGCGCCCCAATGGCGACGGCGGCCTGATGCTGTCCAACCTGCCCTACGGCGTGCGGCTGGCCGAAATCCAGGCGCTGCACGCGCTCTATCCGCAGCTGGGAAGCTGGCTCAAACAGCATTACTCCGGCTGGCAGAAATCGGCACTGTTCAGCGGCGACCGCGATATGCCCAAACTGATGCGCCGCCTGTCGCCCAAGCGCAAAAATTCCGCTCTACAACGGCAAGCTCGACTGCCGCCTGTTTCTGCTGGATATGGTGCAAGGCTCGAACCGCCGCGCCTAAAGTCCGCACCGGAAAGTTAGCAAAGGCAGCCTGAAAGTCTCAGGCCGCCTTTTGTGATCGGGGCACAGTGCGGATAGTTTTTCAGGCTGCCTCGATCCGCAGGCAGCCTGCGTAGTGTAGCGGAGTTGCGAAGCTAAAACGCCAAACCCGCTGTTTCAGCCGTCTTTCCAGTCTGCCAGCCGGATGCGGCTTTTTAAACCATAGTAGCTGGCGATGCCGCTGGTGCTGTGGACGATGCGGCCGTTGCGCACCAGACCACGGTCGTGCACCGCGCGCACCTCGCCATTGCTGCGCCAGCGTGCCGCTGTCGTTTACCGTGTCGAAATGCCAGCCGTGCTCGGCCAGATATCGGCCGATATCGGCATCGCTGCCCGATTGCATCGGCAACACCGATAACCGGCACGCCGTCGGCGCGCAGCTGCTCGATGGCGGGCGACGTGCGGCGGCAGATACCGCACCACGAGCCCCAGAACATACAGCACCAGCGTTTGGCCGCTGCTGCTGGCGCAGGGTGGTGTCGCGGCCGGCAAGCGTGTGCAGCGGCAGGTCGGCGGCATTGGCAGGCGGGTTGGGGCTGCGCCACCAGTCGGCAATCAGGCTGGCGACAAGAAAACGGCAAGCCAGCAGGGGCTTTGCCGGTTTTAGGACTAAGGGTTTTTGCGGTTCATGCGTGTGTTGGTGGTTTTCGTTTTTCAGGCTGCCTGAAACGGCGAATCCTGTTCGAACAGGGAACTTAGCGGGCAGAACCGCCTAATCGCGCACCGGCTCGCCGGTGTCCTGCAGCCAGCGGTGGTGCTCGGAAATCGTAGCTGTAAAACTCAAAGGGCAGCAGCGGTCTTTGTACAGCAGAAAATGTTTTTGGGTATCTTTTTGATAGCCGTAGCGTATTTCAAAACTTTTGTGTGTGATGAAAACCGGCATCGGCTATGAGCTCGATAGCTGCCGTGCTGGGCGTGGTGAAGCGATCGATAGCGGCGGCAATGGCGGTGCCATCTCGCTGCGGGCTTCGCGCTGGTACTCGCCAGTTCACGCCGAGAATGAAAACGACGGCGGCCGTCCACGTGCCGCCAGCCGGAAGCGCTCGCCTTTTTCGCCTGCGGGGTCGCGCCGTACCTTCCACCATTTTCACGGCACGGGTAATCAGCAGCAGCGGCAGGAAAATCAGCAGCATAAAGCCGAACATCTTCATGGTGAAAAACCAAACGGCCAGACCGATGCAGAAAAAGGCTGACAAGATAGGGGCGGTAGGTTTTGTTGTTTTGCATATTCGGGTTTTCAGGCTGCCTGGCATTTTTCCGGCCGCTTCGGCTTTTAACTCGCCGCTGCCGTTTTGCGGCGCGCCTTTTTAACGATAGACAGGCCGGCGGGCGACCAGGCTGCCGAGTTCGCAGCTACGTTGGCCGGCATAATCAGCGTGTTGCTTTCTTTAGCCAGATTGCTGAAGGCGGCAACGTATTGTTCGGCAACTTTCAGATTAACAGCTTCAGCACCGCCCTCGGAGCGGACAGCCTCGGCGATTTTGCGGATGGCGTCGGCGTTGGCTTCTGCAACCAGGCGCAGGGCTTCGGCTTCACCTTGTGCGCGGTTGATGCGGGCGATTTTTTCACCGTTTGACGCGTTGATGGCGGCTTGCGCTTCACCTTCGGATTGTTGGATTTCTGCTTCACGCTGACCGCTGGCAAGGTTGATCTGCTCGATTTTACGGCCTTCGGATTCAGCAATGCGCGCGCGTTTTTCACGTTCGGCTGTAATTTGCGCCTGCATTGAGCGGAGGATTTCTTGCGGCGGAACCAAGTCTTTGATTTCGTAACGCAATACTTTCACACCCCATGCGCCTGCCGCTTCGTCCAAAGCAGCAACAACAATGCTGTTGATTTTCGTCGCGCTCTTCAAAGGTTTTGTCCAACTCCATGCGGCTGATGACTGAGCGCAATGTGGTTTGCGCCAGCTGGGTGATGGCCATGATGTAGTTGCTTGAGCCGTAGGACGCGAGCTTGGGTCGGTCACTTGGAAATAGATGATGCCGTCCACGGTCAGCTGGTGTTGTCGCGGGTGATACACACTCTGGCTGGGGTACGTCCAGCGGGTTTCTTTGAGCGAGTGGCGGTAGGCCACGCGGTCAAGAAAGGGCAGCAGGGTGTTGGAGCCCGGGATTGAGTACGGCGCGGGAATTTGCCCAGCCGCTCGATAACGTAGGGCTTTCCTGCTGCGGCACAACTTTAAACGTTTTGTAACCGAGAACGATGATGCCGCCCAAGATAACCAAAGGGAGTAACAGTTCCATATCCATGCTCCCCGTGTGAAGTGTGAGGGAAAACTGCGGTTTTCAGGCTGCTTTGCGCCCAAACGGATTTCAGCGCTTGCGAACCAGCAGCACTGATGCCTTCTTTACCGCAGATTTCAGCGCTGCCGCCGGCTTGCAGTTCGGCGCTGCCGGTGTTTTTCGCTTCCCACGGCGCGCGCGCGGTAAAACACCCGCCAATGGCCGTTGGGCAGCGCGGCTTCCACGCTGACCGGCTGGCCGATGTCCAAATCGTTGCTGTCGCGGCGGGCTTGTGGGCGCTGCGGTTGCGGTGCACCGCACACACGCCGGCGCCGGACAGCGCGGCAGCCACCACCAGCGCAACCGGAAGCGGAATGCCGAACAGCAGCACCGAGGCGAAGTGCCCGCCAAGGCGGCCCGTGCCAGCACCAGCAAATACACCGTGCCGACAAACAGCCTCGAGCACAAAAACAACGGCGGCGGCAATCATCCAGTAAGACCATTGGGACACGGTACTTCCCTTATCGGAAGTTTAGGGCATCGGAAGGCAGCCTGAAAAAGCGTTTTCCGGGCTGCTTTCATCATTAACTTTCGGCTTCGACTATCTCCAAGCTGTGGCTGACTTTGGCGGCTTTGCCCAGCATGATGGAAGCCGAGCAGTATTTTCTCGGCGGACAGCTGCACCGCGCGTTCGGCCTGTTCGGGCTTGACGCCGACGCCGACAATTTTTGAAATGGATGCGGATTTTCGGTGAACACGCGCGGGCACGGTGGGCGCGCGCACGCCTTCGACGGTGGCACGCAGTCGCGCACGTCCTGGCGCTGCTTTTTCAGGATTTCGACCACGTCGATGCTCGGAGCAGCCGGCCACGCCCATCAGCAACATTTCCATCGGGCTGACGCCGCGTTTCAGGCTGCCTGCTTCGCCGCCGCTGCCGTCCATAATTCACGCCGTGCTCGCTGCCGTTGCTGGCAACGAAGCAGCGGCCTTCGAGCCACTGGCTGCTGATTTTCACTCATTTGGTTTTCCTTTCGTGTGTGGTTTCGGAACAGGTTTTTGGGAGTTTCAGGCAGCCTGAAAGGGCTGTTCGGCCACCAGGATGCCGTCTTTCGTCGCTATAGAGCCAGGCGCCCGGGGTAAGACGACGCCGCCGAAGGCAACGGCGGTATCGGTGGCGCCGCGCCCGTCTTTTGGCGCTTTTGCGCGGGTTGGTGCCCAGCGCTTTCACGCCGAAAATCCATGCGGCCGATGGCATCGCTGTCGCCGGATGACGCCGCAAATCACGGCGCCCGCCCAGCCGTTGCGCGCGCGGCGGCTTCGGCAATCATGTCGCCCATCAGCGCGCTGTAGCGCAGGCCGCCGCCGTCCACCACCAAAACTTCGCCGTCGGAAGCGGTGTTGGCCAGCTGTTTGACTCAGGCCGTTGTCGCTGCGGCATTGCACGGTGCGGGATGCGGCCGCAAAAGCGGGTGCGCAGGCCGTAGCTTTTGAAATCGGTTTCGCAGGACGGGGTATCGGGGGCGATGTCGATCAAATCGGCGGTTGCAAAGTTTTTCATGTCTGTTTCTCCGTGTTTTTCTGATGGTTTTGTGCCGGCGGCGCGGCCGGTTTTTCGGAGGCTGCTCATCCGCGCGGCCGACCAATCTTAACACTCCCCGCCGCGAAGCCAGCCTGAAAGGCAGGGAAACAGCGCGTTTGCGCCGGCGCTTTTTCAAGTGATAAACTAACGCTTGCGCCTTTGGCTGCTAAAATGGCGCGGTTTGGGCAAACAGCTGCGGTTTTGCCCGCAACCCAGCAACCAAAGCAAAGGAAAAACACCATGTCTCAATTCGACGTTGTCGTTATCGGCGCCGGCCCCGGCGGATACGTTGCCGCCATCCGTGCCGCCCAACTCGGTTTCAAACCGCCTGCATCGACGCGCGGGCGTCAATAAAAAGGCGATGCCCCCGCATTGGGCGGCACCTGCCTGAACGTGGGCTGCATCCCGTCCAAAGCCCTGCTGCAATCGAGCGAACACTTCACGCCGCGCAGCATGGTTTGTGCCGAACACGGCATCAGCGTGGGCGACGTGAAATTCGATGCCGCCAAAGATGATCGAGCGCAAAGACGCGATTGTGACCAAACTCACCGGCGGCATCGCCTTTTTGTTCCAAAAACAAAAGTAACCAGCCTGCACGGCAAGGGTTCGTTTACAGGCAAAACGGCGATCTCTACCAAATCGAAGTGGACAACAAGCGGCGAAAAACCGTCGTCCGAAGCCAAACGTGATTATCGCCACTGGCTCCGTGCGCCGCGCCCGCTGCCGCAGATTGCCATCGACAACAAAACGTGCTGGACAACGAAGGCGCGCTGAACCTGACTGCCGTGCCGAAACTCGGCATCATTGGCTCAGGCGTGATCGGTTTGAGAAAATGGGTTCGGTGTGGAAACGCGTCGGCTCGCAGGTAACCATTCTGAAGCCGCTCACACCTTCCCGGGCCGCCGCCGACCAGCAAATCGCCAAAGAAGCCTTCAACACTTCACCAAAAGAGCAGGGGCTTGGCCATCGAACTGGGCGTAGAAAAATCGGTGAGATTAAATCCGATGCCAAAGGCGTTACAGTTGAATTCGAGCTGGCAAACGGCGAGAAGAAAAGCGAAACCTTCGACAAACTCATCGTTTCCATCGGCCGCATCCCCAACACCAACGGCCTGAACGGTGAGGCTGTCGGCCTGGAAAAAGACGAGCGCGGCTTTATCAAGGTGGACGGCGACTGCCGCACCAACCTGCCCAGCGTCTGGGCGATCGGCGACGTGGTGCGCGGCCCGATGCTGGCGCACAAAGCCAGCGACGAAGGCGTGGCCGTGGCCGGGCGCATCGCCGGGCCAGAAACCGCACATCGACACAGTAACGTCCCTTCTGATTTATCACCGACCCCTGAAATCGCCTGGGTCGGCAAAACCGAAAGAGCAGCTCAAAAGCCGAGCGTCAAATACAAAAAGGCACGTCCGGCTTCGGCGCCAACGGTGCGCGCTCGGTCTGGGCAAAGCCAAAGGCACGGTCAAAGTGCTGGCCGATGCCGAAACCGACCGCATCCTCGGCGTGCACATGGTCGGCCCGATGGTGAGCGAACTGATCGCCGAAGGCGTGGTCGGACTCGAGTTCTCCGCCAGCAGCGAAGACGTCGCCCGCATCATCTCCACGCCACCGACGCTCTCCGTCGTCCAGAAGCCCTGCCTGGCCGCCGACAAACGCGCCCTGCGTGCTAAGCAACGTCATTCGCGGCTAAAAGCAGCCTGAAGCAAGAAAAGTTTTCAGGCCAGCACCTATCCTACTCTAGTCTCTACATACCCGAACTTGCGCACCAAGCAGCGCGAGGGCGGCCTGAAAGTTTTCAGGCTGCCTGCGCAGCTCCAACAAAACGACACGCAGTTTGCCATGCGCCCACCTGCAACTCCGACACAAAGTTGCCGTTTTGGTGACATTCCGTAGCTGCATGAAAGCGGGTTTACAGCACTTCCAGATCGCTGGCGCGCTCGAAAGGCTAATGGGTGGTTCTCGTTGCCCTCTTCCCACGGGTGATGCGCAGGCGCAGGTCGTTGACGAGATTCGGCTTGCGCGCAAAGAGCTTCGTCAAAGCGATGCGGCCTTCCGGTGCCGAGGCTGAGCGCGGTGCTGATCGAAGGTCTGTGCCGTCGGTTTCGGCGCGGTTCATCAGCGCGCACGCATCGGCTGCGCAATCGCTCCTGCATGGCGGGCGGGTGTTTGATCATCTGAAATCGACAATCGCTTGGTGCGGCCGCCGGCGGCTTTACAAGGCGCACGACGCACGCAAAGTGATGCTGACCACGTTCAAAGGCCGGGTGCATCAGTACCTGTTAGTGGCGCTCTTCGGGATAGAAAGCCGAGAATACGTTCGATGGCTGCACAGCGTTGTTGGCGTGGATGGTGAAGAAGGCACAAGTGGCCGGTTTGTGCCAGCTTCACGCCAGCGGCATCTTTTCCATGAGGTGTGTTCGTTACGCACCTCACCCGCACGCAGACAACGTCGGGCGCCTGGCGCATCGCGGACTGCACGGCCATGTCAGCTGTTGGTATCGATACCGAGCTCGCGCTGGGTGAAAATGCTGATCGGCGAATGGGATGTACTCGACCGGGTCTTCGATGGTGACGATGTGGCCGGCCAGGTGTTGTGGTTGCGCCGTCGAGCATGGCGGCCATCGAGGTGTGGATTTACCGGAACCGGTCGCGCCCGCGAGAATCAGTCAGGCCGCGCGGCTGCATGTACCGTTTCCTTTTCAGTTTCACGCGCGGCAGTGCGTGCGTCTTCACGGTCAGGGGATGTCGGTGGTGATGCGGCGCATGACCAGTGCCGCGCGGCGCTTGCTCGTGGTGACGTCGACACGGAAAGCGCACGCCGTCTTTGGAAGTGGCCGAAGTAGTTCAGCTCCAGCTCTTGGTCGACACGTGGTCGCGCTGCTCGGGCGGTCATGGTGGAGACACGAATTTGTCGGTGTCGGCGGGTGGCGCTTTCGGGCAGCGGCACGGGATCGAGGTCGCCGTCGATTTTCACCGAGGGCGGGAAGCCGGTGCTGATGAAAAGATATCGATGCGCCGCGCTTTTCACTCGGCGCCATTTCTTTTTCCAGCAGCGGGTGCGGTTTTCCAATAGGGGACGACGGAATGGCTGCGCCCGTCTTCCATGCGCGGCGCTTTGCGGCGACGATGGGTTGCCCAGCCGGCGGCCTCAGCGTGATTTTCATCTGGTTTCCATAGCCTTCAGCAGGCCAGTCGACGTTTGGTGCGTGATGGCTTCATGGCATAGCTTGCTCCTCGCTGCGCTTCAATCAGATCATATCGGCGTTTTGCGCTGGCGCGGGCGGTCGGAAACGACACCATGCCGCGTGCGTACCAGAGTCCTGCAATGACTGGTCGAGTGTCTGTACGCCGTGGTTCTGAGCCGGTTTGCAGCGCGAATTCGATCTGGGCGATCTTGTTTTCGCGGATCAGGTCGCAGCACGGCGCAGCGGTGGCGACTCATGATTTCGTCGCGGCGCGACGCGGCCGTTTGCCGTCGCTGTGGTTTTCAGCAGGGTTTGCGAAATCACCGCGCGCAGCGATTCGGACAGCATGGAGCGCAACCATCTCTTTTTCGCCGGCGGGAACACGTCGATGATACGGTCGACGGTTTTGGCGCGCTGGCCGGTGGTGCAGGGTGGCGAATACCGCGGCCGGCTTCGGCGGCGGTGAGCGCGAGGCCGATGGTTTCGGGGTCACGCATCTCGCCCACCGAGGATCACGTCCGGCTCTTCACGCAGGGCGGAGCGCAGGGCGTTGGCGAAGCTGTGGGTGTGTTCGTGCAGTTCGCGCTGGTTGATCAGGCAGCTTTTTGCTCGTGCACAAACTCGATCGGGCTTCGATGGTGAGGATGTGGGCGAGCATGCGGTTTCGTTGATGTAGCTCGATCATCGCCGCCAGCGTGGTGGATTTACCCGAACCGGTCGGGCCGGTTACCAGCTACCGACCGCGCGGTTTTCGGAAATTTTTGGAAAATGCGCGCCTTCAGTTCTTCCAGCGTCAGCACTTTGCTCGGGAATGGTGCGGGAACACGCGCGGCCGGGGCCGCGCTCGGTAGTGAAAGGCGTTTCGACACGGAAACGCGCGACGTTGGGCAGTTTCGAAGGAAAAAGTCGGTTTCAGATTTTGCTGGTAGTTTTTGCGCTGCGATCGTTCATGACGGAAGCGATCATATTGCCGACTTCTTCCGCGTTCATTTCCGGCAGATTGATGCGCACGTCGCCAGCACACGGATCATCGGCGGCGGGCCGGCCGAGATGCGCAAGTCAGGAGGCTTTGTCGACTCCGAACGCCAGAGGTCGATTCAGTGGTGCATGAGACGCTGGTAGACAACCTGCACAGAGCTTTGAATATAAAGCGGGCATTGTAAAGAGAAATCCTAATAGTTTACTGTTTGATGAGGAAAAGCGGCAGATCTTTTGCCCAACAGGCGCCGCACTAGTGAAGCGGCCCTGAAAAGCCGGCACCGCCGATATACAAAATAAAAACCGCGAGCTTTCGCGGGCTGCCTGAAGCTGCAGGTGCCGCTACTGCGATGTCGTGCCAGTTTACACAACGCTCACGTCAGCGGATGCGCGCATTCGGCATCGCGTCCGGTAACGATATCGAAGAGAAAGCGCTGCTGCACGGGCGGGCGGTGATTTCGCCGCGGCTGCCGCTGCCACTCGGCGGTTGTCAATTTCGCGTATCGGCGTATTGATTTCGGCGGCGGTGCCGGTGAAGAACGCTTCGTCGGCAATGTGAAGAGGTACGAAATCGCGGGTCATGCGTCTGCACTTCGGAAATCCCATGTCGCGGGCGATTTCAATCGCCGTGCGGCGGTGCGTGCCGTCAGCGCGCCACATCCAGCGCCGGCGTAAACCGCGCGCGCGCGGTGGACGGTGAAGATATGTTTTCGCGGCGCCTTCGGCGACCTAGCTTACTTTGCGAGTCGAGGCAAAATCGCTTCGAAATCAAAACCGCTGCCTGCGCTTCGCTGTTGGCCGCGGTGGAATTCATGCCAGATTGCCGTTGGCTTTGGCCTTAATCGTGGTGATGTTCGATGACGGCTGCAAACTGCTGATTTTGCAGCGCTGCCGCGTTTGGTGGCATCTTCGCCCAGATGGGCGCCCCATGCCCAGCGGCAACGTACTAACCTGCACGTCTCGTCGGCTTTGGGGGCGATGCCGAGCTGACCCGAGCCGAGCGCCATCGGGCGGAAATGCGCGGGACTTCAGGCCGTTGGCTACTTACTTCCAGATGGGCGCGGTTGATGAAGCTTCTTTATCGAAGGCGGTTTGATGCGCGTGATTTTGGCCGAATCGGACGGTCGGTATGATCCTGCAGGCGGAAAGATTGCCGGCCCCTGCACGCCGTTTCGTAGGCGCGTACGCCTTCAAATACGCGCCCATACCGTAGTGCGGGGTGTGGGTCAGCACGTGGGTTTTCGGCAGCTTCGCGCCAATCCACCAGGCTGCCGTTAGCCTGCCAGATTTTGCCGTCGCGGTCGTCCGCAGTCAGCGCGCCATGGTTGTGTTCTTTCTTGTTGGTCGGTTCGTGCTGTCCACGGCCGCGGCCAGAGCTTCGAATCGGGCGCGGCGCGCCGGTGATGGAAAAGCCTGCGATTATACCCTCCGCGCCGTTAGGGGAACAACGGCGCGCCATATCAAAAACAGCGCAAATCGTTTACACTTACGCGCCCGCAGGCGCAGCCTGAAAAGCGGTCGGCTGCCTGCCGACCGCCAATCACCGACCGCGGACGCCGCCGCGCCCGCATCTGCAAGACAGACTGCCTACCAGGCGAGACATGAAACTGGTCTATAACCTGCTCAAAATCCTGATTCTGGTATTTTTCTTCTGATCATCGCGCTGAACAACGTCCAGCGCGTGCCAGCCTGTTATTACGTCCCAGGCAGGCACATCAGATGGCCGATGATTGTGGTGCTGTTCATTTAGCTTCGTTATCGGCGCGCTGTTCCGGCATTTTCGCCATGTTCGGCCGCCTGCTGCGCCTGCGCGCGGAAAACGGCCGCCCTGCGCTTTCGAAGTGCATAAAAGCGCGCGCGCCTTTCCGGCGAAGACATCGCCGCGCGCGTTCAGGCCGCCTCTCCGCCCCGCCGACATAAACGCGCCGCGCCCTATGGAAAACGATATTTGGATATGGGCGCTGGTTGCCACCATTTTGCCGCAGCGATTTTCTTTCACCGCATGGGCTGGATTGCCGCCCGCGTCGATGAAAGCGGTGCTCAGCAGAGCCAAATCGGTGCCCGACGGCTTCTACCGCAGCGGCCTATGAACTTGGCGCTGGTGGACAGAAACGGCGCCCAAAGCCGCGCAGCATCTGGAAGAAGCCGCCGGCCGCGTCGCACGACGCCTACCGCCTCAGCTGACCCTCAGCGGCGCCAGACTCTACCGCCAGCGCAGCGCGAAAACGACAAGGCGATTTCGATGCACAAAATCCCTGCTCGATTCGCCCGGCGTGGATGCCGACCAGCGCAGCCGGGGTGCTCTACGAGCTGGCGCTCGGCTTCGAAACGCCGGCCTGGGTCGATCGCGCCGCGAAGAAACCGTGCTGCCGCTGCAAAACATTTCCGCATGGCCAAAGAAGCGCGCGAAGTGCTGCTCAACATCTACCAACAGGACCGCGATTGGGAAAAAGCCGCCGAAACCGCTCTTGCTGTCTCGACAGGTACAAACCTACCGCTTTGAAATCGCGGTTCCATTGCGAAACCAGCGCAGGCCGCGCTGTTTGCCTCCGATGCAAACACCGCCGCCGCCATATTGCCATCGCGCTCGAGAATAGTAAAATGCACGCGCCAGCGCCAGTTTTTGGGCGACATCGAATACAAAACGGGCAATTTCGAGCTGCCGCCGATGCCTACCGCGCCGTGAAAAACAAACTACGCCTATCTGAGCATGGTCGGCGAGCGCCTGTACGACGCTTTCGACGCCCAGGGCAAGGCCGCCAGGCTGGACATCCTGATCGGCTACATGAAACGCTTTCCCCAGCTCGATCTGGCCAGCTGATCTACCACGAAAAATCGCTGCTGCTCTACGGCGAAACGCGCCACAAACCGCGCTCGAACTCGTGCGCCCGACCTCAACAGCGTATACCGCCTGCTCAACTGCGCCTCACCTCGCCACCCGCCTGGAAAGCAGACTCCGAAATGATCCACCAACGTAATCGACCGCCAAACAAAAAGCCTGATGTACCGCTACCCGCAACTGCAACTTCAAATCGCAGATCTTCTTCTGGCACTGCCCGCCTGCAACAAAGTGAAACCTCCACCCCAACAAAACAGAAGTTTAGATGCGGCCATCCCGCGCCACAGGCTGCCTGAAAACCCGCCCCCATCTAACACCGAAAAGCACCTTAAATCCTGCCAACTACGGCCGCCGTTTCAGCGTCCGCACGCGCTTTCAGGCTGCCTTTGCAAGCCAACACGCGCGGCAAACGGGTTGATTTCCGCATGCGGCGATTGGGTGCGCATTACCCTTCGCGCGGGCAGGCGGTTGTCGAAACTGCTGCCGCGCCGAGAGCCTGCTCACCGGCAGGACGCCTACCGCTCAGAAACTGATTGCCGCCAACGTACCACCGCGGTGTCGTAACCGCCGCCGTGCCCGCGCCCAGCCGCGTGCTGCTACGGCGCGCCCTGCTCGCCGCCGAAGCCGCCGACATCCGCGTGCTGATTGCCGTCCAATAAGCGACCACCGCAAAGCGCCGCCCTGTGGAAAAACGGCTTTCCTACCAAACTTTTTGGCTATCCGCTGCTGCCCTTATGCGCTGGAAGATGCCGATGCGCTCAAGCCGCTGGCCGGCGAAACCGCCATCCTGCTCGACCAAGCGGCAGCAAACCTTAAATCGACGCTAATAACGCCCTGCTCGGTTTCGATGCCGCCCGCACCGGCAATTTCCACCGCGCTCGATTCAACCGCCACCACCACCCGCCCGTCTTTACGATTTGGACAACGGCGACAAGCTGATCGACTCGCCAGCCTGCAGGAATTTGGCCTGCACCATCTGGAGCGCACCGAGCTGCTGCAGTATTTCCCCGACCTGCGCCATCTGGCGGACAATGCCGCTTCCTGGCGCTGCAGCCACCGCGCCGGGCAGCTGCGCGCTCAAAGCCGCCGACAGCGGCGCCGTCGCGCCGACGGCTGGCCTTTAAAAACTGAGCAACGGGTGGACTGACACGCCAAGTTGGGCGCTGCCGTTTCAGTGGCTGAAAACCTGTTCACCTCTCGACACAAGGACGACACCAGACGACAATCCTGATTTGCTACAAAAAAAATGCCCGTTGGCACGCCGCCGATATTCCGAACGCGCTGCTGTCGCAGCACAACGCAGGAAGGCACGTGGGGGCGGCGCGCAGGTCCTCGCCCGGCAGCCTGAAGTTTTACCGCCTGAACGAAGACGGCAGCACCGTTTCCAGTTACCTGCTCACGCGAGGCGGCGAATGGGTCATCCAGCCGCAGCAATGGCACAAAATCGAAGCGCAGGCGACGATCTGCAGCTGCAGCTTTTCTTCTGGTGCGACAAAACCGACTATTTCCCGCAAAAAATACGGCATGACCGCCACCCATTCGGCGGTCAAAGAAGCCCTCGCGCACGTTTCCCCGTGCAAAACGCTGGATTTGGGCTGCCTGTTAAGGGGGCGCAACGCGCTCACGCTCGCCCTGCTCGGCAGTATCGATGCTGCGACTACAACCCCGGCAGCCTGCACGGCCTGGCGGAAAGCGGCGGCGCAGGAAAACCTGCCGCTGCAGGCGTTTGCCTGACATCAACCAGGCCGACATCGGCGAGGAACTACAGCTTTATCGTCGCCTGCGTGGTGTTTATCGTGTTTCTCGACCCGCAGCGCGTGCCACGCCATCATCGCCGATATGCAGGCGCACACCCAATCAGGGCGGCTACAATCTGATCGTTTCGGCGATGGACACCATGACTTTCCTGCATGATGCCGTTTAACTTCACCTTCAAAAGAAGGCGAGCGGCGCTATTACGACGGCTGGAAATGATCGATTACCGCGAAGAAATCGGCGATGCACGCCGCCGACGCCGGCAGCAGCCCATCAACTCAAATTCGCCACCATGCTGGCGCGCAAACCGCATGACCGATGCCGTCCGCAGCCGCCTGATTGCCGGCGCGCCGCTTCGCTGCTGGCGGCGCCGTGGGCGTATGCCGGCGCCCAGCGCGAAGAAACCCTGTCCGACGACGTCGCCAGCGTGATGCGCCAATCGGTTGCCAACGCCAGCCCCGCCGCGCATGGAGTAGCCCGCGCGCCGCCGAAGGCTGGGCGCTGGCTCAACGATATGTCGGTGCGCCTTTGCCCGCTTCGTCGACAGCGAAGCCGCCCGCCGCCGCCTCGCTGGTGATGATCCAGTACGAATCCTCCCGCGCCGATCTGGACACCCAGGTGATTCTCCGGCCTGATCGAAGTCGAAAGCGCCTTTCGCCAGTACGCCATCAGTTCCGTCGGCGCCAAAGGGCTGATGCAGGTGATGCCTTTCGGCAGCGCTACATCGGCACCGAAGAGCACAATCTGTTCGACATCCGCGCAATCTGCGCTACGGCTGCACTCATCCTGCGTCACTACGGCAATCTGGAAAACGGCAACCTCACCCGCGCGCTTGCCCGCTGGCAACGCAGCCTCGGCAGCAGCACACCGACGCCGCACTCGGCGCCTGGCGCCAGCGCGCTGGCAGTGGCGGTCCGAAGCGGCCGAGACGCCCCACCTCTTTTCAGGCTGCTCTTTCGTTCAGGCAGCCTGAAAAACCACCGCCGCCGGCGCCGGATTAACACGCTGCGGCAGCGTTAAAATCGCGCCTCCGTTTCAAACAACACACAATACGCCGCTGCCAGCGGCAGAAAGGAAACCGAAAATGGCGTTGGAAAAACTTTGCCGACCTATCTCTACGTGAGCAAACAACTCAACGAACGTCTGGCCAAGCAGGCCGCCCAATGCGAAATCAAAACCGGTCATGCAACCGGCCGCCCGACGGCGAAGAGCCCGGCCAGCTCCGACTTTGAAAACCGTGCGCGGCTGGCTGCAGGCTGCCGGTATCGAAAACGTCGTCTATCTGCCGGTAACCATGGACAGCATCAACGACCAGCTGCTCGAAGAATTCCGCGAAACCGTCGCCAAATCACCCGCCCCCATTCTCGCCCTACTGCCGCAGCGGCACCCGCTCCCACCTCCTGATGGGCGCTCGAACCAGCTGGCGCTCGGCGTCGAGCCAACAGCCTGATCAAGGCCGCGCCGACACCGTCGGCATCGACCTTTCCGGCGCCCGCGAGCGCACGAAGCCGTACGGCCGGAGGCTGATTCTCCCCGCCTCAGGCGGCCTGAAAAACTTATGACCGACCGCCAAGCCCGCTCGACTGGTGCGATGCCGCCCTCGATACCGCACGCTTCACGGGCTACGCCCCCAACGGCCTGCGGGTCGAAGGGCGCACCGGCATCCGCCGCATCGACCGCCGTAACCGCCAGCCGCGCGCCGCCATCGACCACGCCGCCGCCGTCGGCGCCGATATGCTGCTGGTGCACCACGGCATGTTTTGAAAAACGAGCCCGCCACCATTACCGGCTGGAAAAACGAGCGCATCGCCGCCCTGCTCGCCCACGACATCAACTCCTGGCTTTGGCTACCACCTGCCGCTCGATGCCCACCCCGAGCTGGGCAACAACGCCCAACTGGCCGCGCGCTGCGGCTGGCTGCCCGAATACCGCTTCGGCGACCAAGACCTGCTGGCCGCCGGGCGCAACGGCAAACGCGGCCAAACCCTCACCGACGCCTGCCGACGCGACATCGCCGCCGCCCCTCGGCCGCCGTCCCACCGTCGCCGGCGACCCCGAGCTGCCGTGCTCGACAAACTGGGTGGTGCAGCGGCGGCGCTCAGGGCTATTTTCAGGCTGCCATCGACAACGGCGCCGACGCCTACATCACAGGCGAAATCTCCGAAGCCCAATACCATCTGGCCAACGAAACCGGCACCGTCTTTATCAGCGCCGGCCACCACGCCACCGAACGCTACGGCATCCAAGCCCTCCAGAGACGCCATCGCCGACACCTTCGGCATCGAAGTCAGCTTTTTCGACGAAGCCAATCCGGCCTAAAGCAGCCTGAAAACCAGTAGCGCGCGCCCTGCGCGCAAAACTGTAACAAACTCGAAAAGCGGCCCGAAAACGGATTTCCGTTTTTCAGGCTGCTCTGCTCCTCGTGCGCAGGTCGAGTTCTTGAATCCGCCACGGCCGCAAGGGACGGCATTCAGGCTGAGAGATGAAAATCTTCGGCTACGTATCCGACCCGCGCACAGTAAGGGTGCGCGCACCGCGCAGCAGCCTGAAAACCACCGACCACGGTTTTCAGGCCGCTTTCTACTGCGGTTTGCCTGCAGCTGAAGCAGCGGACTCAGCCGCCCTGCGCCATCAGTTCATCAAAACGCGCCAGATGGCTGCCCTGCAGATGGGGGCGCAGCAGGCTTCAGGGTGCGGCGCACGCCGCGTTGTTTGGCGGCGGCACCCGCATTCGCCGAGCCGTCGCGCATATCACCGAGCGGTCAAAATCGAGCGTATTTGGTAATCATTGCCATGATGACCGACAAATCGCGCGCATGCCGATGGCGCGTTGATTTTCACCATGCCCAAGTCCTGCATCTGGCCCAGGTGCCGATCAGCAGCGGGGCGATGCGTTCACGGGTAAATTCGTTGTGCTCGCCCAAAAGCTCGCGCAGCGCAGCAGCTGTATTGACGTCGCCAGACAGGAAACGGTATCAAGTGACATCACGTCGTACACGCCCTGCATATAGCAGCACAGCGTCTTCCACGGCAGCGCGCAGCGCGCGTTTTGCGACAGATAGCCCAAGAGGATCGCGGCTGTGGCGCTTAAAGAGCTGGACGATGATTTCGTCCTTTGTTAGCAAAGTGGTGGTAGAGATTGCCGACCGATGTCGAGATACTGGGGCGATGTGGTTGGTGCTGATGCTGCGCTTCCCGGCCGATTCGTTGAAAAAGTTCTCAGGCTGGCTTCACATCCGCACACGGTGTGGTGCTGCTTGGGTTCTCTGGCCATTGGCGCCGTCTCCCTTTTCGATAACTGGCACAGGCGGGCGGATGCCTCGTCCGCCCGCGCTGAAAAGCTGCTGCGTATTTTATTACATTCTGCCGGCGCAGATGCTGCGCAGCCGCCGCCAAAACTGCTCAAACGCTGCTTTCAGGGCTGCCTGAAGCGGCATTATTTGCTGCCGCGCGTCCAGGAAAAGCCCCCAACCGAAGGCGCGGTCCATTTCCTGATGGCCGAAATAGCGGCTGATACGCCCGATGCGGATGCTGCCGTTGTCGTTGATCAGCCGCGCCACCGCGCATTACGCCGTTGCGGCTGCCGCCCTCGGTCAGGCGCTCGACCCAAGCTGGCCCTGCACGTGCAATGTAACCACGCCGTCGGTGGCGACAGCCAGGCACGCCCCTCGTAGATAAAAGGCATGAGACCAGCACTTCGCTGGATTTGCGCCCACTGCGAGCCGTTGACGTCCAGCCATTCGCCCTCGCTGACGGCGCCGGTGCGGTCGTCGCCGCGCAAAGCGCAGATAGGGCGCGCGGTTCAGGCTGCCAGCAGCTCGCCCAGCGCCTGCACCACGTCGGTGCTGCCGTTTTTCAGGCGGGACAAAGGCGCCCAGCAAATCGACGCCGCCCGCCGCGCTTTTCGTTGAACAGGCCGGCAGAAAACCGCGCGCGCGCGGCGCGAGCGGCACCGCGGTTCCGTTCAGGTTGATTTTGATTTCGCCGAAGTCCGCACCGCGTTTTTCCAAACTCAGCGAGTGCGGCCGTGCCTTTATCCAGAAGCGTGACTTTGCCCCAGATTGACTTTCGGCGGCTCAGGTGCCGGCGGAGCACTCGGCGCGCCACGGCGGGCGCGGCGCCGTCGTCGGCGCAATTTCCACGCCGAAATGCTCCGACAAAGGCTTAAGCCCGCCGTTGAAATCCCTGGGCAGCGACACGGACTCCACGCGCCGTTGCGGCGGTAGCATTCGCCCAAAATCAGCGCAGCTTCGCTGCGGCCGGCCAGTTCGGACCGGACAATTCAGGCTGACGGCGCCGTTTTCCAGCACTTCGATGCTCAAACGCCCAGCGCCGAAGCGGGCACGGCGGCAACGGAAAAAGGCAAAAGGCAATGCGCTCGATGGCCGCCGGCTGACGCGCCGTAAAGCAGCCTGATGACTGCTCCCGCCGCTGCCGGCGGCAACAAATTTCAGGCCGCCGTCGACGTCACCGGCGGTTTGGCCGTAAAACACCATATCGCCGTCGCCGCGCACCCTTGCCGTTGGCGCCAGGCGGTAAGGCGGCAACGTCGATTTCCACGGGCGCAGCGGATGCGGACGGTACATCGCGGCACCCAGCGGCAACGTGGCGCCGGGTGTGTAAGTGGATTTGGCTCATCTGGTTTCTCCCATACAGATTCGCCGCCGGCTTTTTCAGGCAGCCTGGAAAAGCCGCGCGGCGGCAATTCCCAGCACGATATTGATTTCGGGCGGCGGGGGCGGCAGGGTGTCGCCCTGATCCGGCAGTGAGCACTGCGCGCCTCGCCGGCATTGCTGCTGCAGGTGGCAACCGCTTCGGGACACCCATTGGAAAAACTTAGCCGGCGACGCCCGCGTCCATGGTATCCAGCGACACCACGGTATCGGTGAGCTGCTTGAGATAAGCCGGATCGGCTTTGGGGCCGTGGCAGCGCAGGCAACGACATTAAGCCGGAAACCCAACGCCTTGACTCGGCAGCACCCTCGCCATAGGCCAGAAGGTCGGTGGGTTTGCCGTCCGGTAAGCACACGTGAATCGGCCGCCAGTCGCCCTTTGCTCGGCACTGCCGACCACGCGCGTCGCGCGCAACCGGTGCGGCGATATGTGCTCCGGCGCTTCGCCCAGCAGCGTCGCAACCGCTGTCGGGGCAGACGATCGAGGCATCACCACCCGCTCCAGCGGCGTGAGCGGCAGCGCTAATACGATGCCGCCGTCGCAAGGTCACCACGTTCAGGATACACGCTCTCGAGCGCGTAGGGAGGTTTTGCCGCAGCGACGAGAGCAGCGACTGCAGAGCCGTTGTTTACCGCTTCAATCGGCTCGCCGCGCATGGAGCCGGAGGTGTCGATGCAGATATAGGTAAGCAGGCGTCGACATAGCGTTCTCCTGGAAATATCAGGTCAGCTTTGGTTTTAACGAAACACCCGGCCGTTGTAAACGGTAGCGGATGCGGGCTTTCACTTAACGGTGCCGAAGCCTTCGCCGTCGTCCACCACCACCGGCAGGCTGATGGTTTTGCCGCTTTTCGATCGTAAGCGATGTCGGCAAGGCCGCTTTTTGCACGGTACTTACATCAGCGCCATAGCCCAGCGGTGTTGGTCAGCTTGGCCGTACGGATAATGTTTCACAGGCTGCAAATTACGCTCGGCCCAGGCGGTGGTAGATGGTCAAATCTTGGGAATGCGCGCGGCTGCCGCCGATGCCGCAGCCGATCACGATATAGCCTTTACCGTAGTGCGAAGTTATCGGCAATCAGATCGCTTACAAACGGCGCCGCTTCGCTACGTGCTCAGCGTTTTTACGCGGATGGCGCCGGACGGGCGCGCCATTGCGCCAGCGTGGTAATGCTGTGCATGGAACCGCACGTCCTGTTCATCCCACGAATAAGTGCGCAGTTTGCTATCGCTGCTCTCCACGATTCTCGAGCCGCTTTTACCCACCGTGCCTGCGGAAACTTGCACTCGCCACGACGACGCATCTTTCAAACAAGCACCCAAAGCAGCCTGAAAAGCGGCAGCGGCCTTGTCCGCGCCGCCCGAGCTATCGTCACGCAGCATTACCGGCGTAACTGCCGTTGTCGATCATTTCCGATAATGCGCGGCCAGCTTGGTTATCAACCTGGGCGCAACTTGCGGCATAAACCGCGCGGTACCAGCAAAACGGGCAACAGAGCAGCGGGCAAATCGGGAAGATGCATGGGTTTTCCTTTCTGAAAACGGATGTAAAAGACAGGCGCCGGCAGCCTGAAAACATGGCGCGAGCGGCAATTATCGCCGAAACCCCCGTCCGTGCAAAGCGGCGCCCGGCGCCCGTAGCGGCGCAGATAAAAACCTTGCTCCGTCGGCGGGAACCCGTATAATTGCGCGTTTTTCCGTATCAGCTGCCGCAGATGCGCCCGACTACGCCGGGTCGGCGGACGAAACCCGAACAATTTTTCAAACAATCAGTATTGGAGACCACTCATGGCTCGAGTTTGCAAAGTAACCGCAAACGCCTGATGTCCGGCAACAACGTATCGCATGCCAACAACAAAACAAACGCCGCTTCCTGCCCAACCTGCAAAGCCGCTGCGCTTCTGGGTGGAAAGCGAAAAACCGCTGGGTTCGCCTGCGCGTACCAACGCCGCCCTGCGCACCATCGACAAACTCGGCATCGAAGCCGTAATCAGCGAACTGCGCGTGCTCGCGGCGAAACTGTTTAATCCGTAGATAAAGGAAAACCATCATGCGCGATAAAATCAAACTGAATCGTCCGCCGGCACCGTCCACTTCTACACCACCACCAAAAACAAACGTACCATGCCCGGCAAACTGGAAATCAAAAATTTGATCCGGTTGCCCGCAAACACGTTATGTATAAAGAAAACCAAACTGAAATAATCCGTTTGAGTTTCTCAGCCCCTGCCAGCGCAGCTTTGTTTGCGCGCCGCAAAACACCAAAACGTGGCAAAACGGAGAGCTACAGGCAGCCTGAAAACGGCGGGGGCGGCATGGCGGCGGAACGGGACGGACAGGACAAGGCAGCCTGAAAACCAAAAGCCGCGCAGGTTGGATTCTCGAACTGACAGCCTGCCGCAGGGGGCGGCATCCGGTTCGGATGTCGGACACAAGTATCCGACCCACGGCGGATGCCGCACCGCTTTGGCAAACATATGAAAACGACAACGGCAAAGCTGCCGGATACGGGCATTCGGGCTGCCGCCCCGCCTCTGCCGTTGCGCCGATTAGGTTCCGATAGCCAGGCTGCCTGCGCGAATGCGACGCAGGCAGCCTGGAAAACATGGCGGCAGGGATTTTTCCGCCTTAAGCGTGGTGGCAGCCGGCGCCCAATACCAGCAGCTTTGCCGGCGCCGGTGGCGCGGGGGGTTGGACGGCACGCCCAAACACCAGCAGGCGGCGAGCCAGGCGAAGCGCGGCTTCGACCCATTGCGGATCAAGCTGCAGCGCGGCGGTGTCATTAACGGCGATGCCGCCGCCCGCAGGCGCTCGGTCCAGCGCGGCCATCAGCGCCGTTGCGCGTCGCCGCCGCACACTCGCCGGCGTGCCTGAGGGGCAGCCTGAAACACGGCATCGGCAATGGTGCGGACGGTAAACCGCAGCAGCGTCTGCTGCACGCTCGTCGGGTCTTCGCCGCCATTGAGATGGGCTTTTGCAGCCACGACAGCGACAGTTCGCGGCCGGTGCTTTTGGGATAAGGCAGCCTGAAATGAGGGATGCGCCGACAGTCTGGCCAGCAACCGGCAGCAGGCGGCCGGCAGCAGCGCGGCGGAGCGCCGGCGTCGTAGGGTTCCCGCTGATATGGCGCGCCCAGGCGTCCATCAGCATAGTGCCGGCACCGGTGTCAAAACAGGCCTGGGCGGCGGACGGTTTTCAGGCTGCTTTGCCGGCGGCAGCACGCTGATATTGGGCGATGCCGCCGATATTGAGCACCACGCGGGTGGAAGTTTCGTCGGCAAACAGCGCCTGATGGAAGGCGGGCACCAGTCGGCGCGCCCTGTCGCCGGCGTCCAGAGTCGCGGCTGCGGGAGTCGCCGACGGTAAAAATGCCGCTCAATTCCGCCAGCAGCGCCAAATCGGCGAGCTGGACGCTGTAACGTGCTGCGGGGCGTGGCGCACGGTCTGAGCCGTGGCAGCCGATGGCGGCGATGTCCTGCGGTTTGAGCCTTGCGCGGCGAGCAGCTGGGCGACGGCTTGGGCGTACAGGCGGTTGAGTTCCCGAGCGCCAGCAGGCGGCTGCGGTGGATTTCGTCGTAGCCGCAGTCCTGCAGTTCGAGCAGGCGCTGCTTCGAGCGCGTCGGATAATCGACGGCGCTGTGCGCCAGCGCGCCCGCCAGCGGCTGCCGTCCATGCGCACCAGCACGGCATCGATGCCGTCCATGCTGGTGCCGGACATCAGTCCGATATAGAGTTGGCTGTGTTGCATGGGAAAGGGAAACGGAAAAAGGGAGAGAAAAAGGTTTTCAGGCTGCCTGCCTTCACCCCACATGGGGCGGCGCAGGCAGCCTGAAAAATTTGGCGGCGGGATCAGTGCGTTTCGCCGTCCTGCTTTGCGGCTGTTGCGCAGGCGGCGTTTTTTCCAGCAGGTCGCGTTTGCGCGCCAGCGAGCTGCGACGGCGGCGCCAGAAATCCAGCCCAGCCATACCGCCAGCACGCCCAGCAGCGCGAAAAATGCCGTGTTGGAACTGGTGACTTGGCCATCAGCCAGTCGCGGTTTTTCGGCGCCGTAATAGCCGAGATAAACCCACAGCGGCACCGAAATCATCGCCGCCAGGCCGTCCATCAGCAGCCAGCGCCACACCGACACTTTGCCGCTCATGCCGGCGCTTAGGAAAATCGGGCTGCGCAGGCCGGGCAGGAAACGGGCGACAAACAGCACGCGGTTGCCGTATTGGTCGAATTTCTGCTGCACCTGGGCGTAGCGTTTGGGCTTCATCACCCGCGCCACCAGCTTGAGGCGCAGTATTTTTCGCCGTAGATGCGGCCGAGTCCGAACATTACGCCGTCGCCAGCCAGCACGCCGATCATGCCCACCACCACCATCGATGCGCGTTGGCACAGCTAAAGCCCTGAAATCACGCCGCCAGCATGCCAGGGTGATGTCTTCGGGAATCGGCACGCCGAAACCGCACAGCATCAGCACGAAAACACGGCGGCGTAGCCGAACTGCACGAAAAAGGCTTCTAACAGGGTCAACATAACGGGGCTTCGGATCTTAGGTGTGTGGCAGTTTTCAGGCTGCCTGAAAGCGGTGGAAAGAGAAAAAGAAGTGGCGGCGCTGGCGGAACAAGCTTTCAGGCTGCCTGAAAAGCCGGCGCGGGGTTTACTGGCTGCCGTTGCGGATGGCGTCGGCGATGTGGCGGGCGCAGCGCTCGCTTTGCGCGGCGTCTTCCGATTCCACCATCACCCGCACCACCGGTTCGGGTGCCGGACGCGCGCGCAGTACCACGCGGCCGCGATCGCCCAGCTGTTGTTCGACTTCGGCCAGCGCGGCGGCGGAAGCCTGCTGCCAGTCCCTGCCCTTCGGCAAGGGCGACATTGAGCATGGTCTGCGGATAAGGCTGCCAATCGACGGCGCGCGAGCAGCTGGCCGAGTTCCTGCAGCGCGTGCCAGCACCTGCAGCGCGGCGATGGTGCCGTCGCCGGTATTGTGTTTGTCTAGGCACAGGATGTGGCCGGAGGCTTCGCCGCCCACCTGCCAGCCGCGCTGGTAGAAGCTGTTCGAGCACGTAGCGGTCGCCCACTTTGGCGCGGGCAAACTCGATGCCTTCGCGCGCAGGCGCGGTTTCCATCGCCAGATTGCTCATCACGGTGCCGACCCGACGCCGCCCAGCGGAGGCGCCGGCGCAGGGCACGGGCTTTGGCGATGACGCAAACCAACTTGTCGCCGTCGTAAATCGTGCCGTCTATCGACCATAATCAGGCGGTCGCCGTCGCCGTCGAGCGCGATACCGTAGTCGGCTTCGTTCTGCAGCACGGCAGCCTGCAGGGGTTTTGACGTGGGTGGCACCGATGCGCTCGTTGATATTGAAACCGTTAGGTATTGCCGATGCGGATCACATCGGCGCCCAGCTCGTGAAAGACTTCGGGCGCGGTGTTGTAGCCGGCGCCGTTGGCGGTATCGACCACCAGTTTCAAATCGCGCAGATTGAGCGTGCCGGGGAAAGTGGTTTACAAAATTCGATGTAGCGGGCGTCGGCGCCGTCGATGCGGCAGGCGCGGCCGAGCTGCTCGGATGGCTTGGTGAGCATCTCTTTTTCCAGTTCGGCTTCGATCGCCAGCTCGGTGGCATCATCGAGTTTGACGCCGCCTTCGGCGAAAAACTTGATGCCGTTGTCGGAAAAACTCGTTGTGCGAGGCGGAAATCATCACGCCGCCGGCCAGGCTGCAGGGCGCGGGTGAGATAGGCGATGCCCGGGGTGGGCAGCGGGCCGGTTTGAAAACATTGACGCCGGCGGCGGTGAAGCCGTCCACCAGCGCGGTTTCGAGCATATAGCCGGAAATGCGCGTGTCTTTGCCGATAATCACGGTGGGTTTGTGCTGGCTGTCGTGGCTTGATCAGCGCGTTGCCGAAAGCGCAGCCGAGCCGCATCACAAAAATCGGGCGTAATCGGATAACGGCCGACCCGGCCGCGGATGCCGTCGGTGCCGAAATATTTGCGTTCTTTCATGTTTCCCCGTGATAGCGCGGTAAATCCGGCGCGCAGGCCGGACAAAAAGCCGGCATTGTAAAGAAAAAGGCCAGTGATGCCATAACACAGCGGCGCTTTTTACCTGCTTTAATCTTGGGCGGCCGCAACCGTTTTCGACAGCCTGAAAACGGCGGCGGGCGAACCGAATTTCTCAGGCTGCCTGAAAGGTGGTTTTGGCGCCGTATTCGCACAAATCATTGATGATGCAGCTCTGGCACAGCTGGCTTTTTGCGCCTTGCAGGTGTAGCAGCATGCAGAATCAGCCAGTGGTGGGCGTTGAGCAGAAATTCTTTGGGGACGACGCGCATCAGCTTGTCTCGACTTCGCGCACGTTTTTGCCGGGGGCGATTTTGGTGCGGTTGGCAACGCGGAAGATATGGGTATCGACCGCCATCACCGGCACGCCAAAGGCGGTGTTGAGCACCACATTGGCGGTTTTGCGGCCGACGCCGGGCAGGGCTTCCAGCCTCGCGCGTTAGCGGCACTTGTGGCCGCCGTGTTTGTCCAAGAGCAGGCGGCAGGTTTGGATGATGTGGCGCGATTTGGTCTGGTACAGGCCGATGGTGCGGGTGTATTCCATCACGCCTTCCAAGCCCAAATCAAGCGACAGCCTGCGGGGTGTTAGCCACCGGAAACAGCTTGGCGGTGGCTTTGTTGACGCCTTTGTCGGTGGCCTGTGCCGAGAGCAGCACGGCAATCAGCAGTCTCGAACGGGCTGGAGAAGTTGAGCTCGGTGGTGGGATGGGGATCGGCGTCGCGCAGGCGGGTGAAGATTTCGGTGCGGATGGTTTTGTTCATGGCGGTGTGTGTTTTTCAGGCTGCTTGGGCGGTTTTTGCGTTTCAGGCTGCCTTTTTGTCAGGCAGCCTGAAAAAGGCGGGATTCAGTTTTTCAGGCTGCCTGCGCGTTCTGCCAGATATTCGGCCGAGACCGCGCTCGCGCAGGATGTAGCTGGGGCATTCGCCGCAGCCGCCGTCGATGCCCAGATAGCAGGTGTGGGTGCGTTCGCGAGCGAAATCGAGCGCGCCGAGTTTGTCGGCCAGCGCCCAGGTTTCTTTTTGGTGCGAGATACATCAGCGGGGTGCGGATGTTGAGTGTAGATCCATCGCCAGATTCAGGCTGACGTTCATCGATTTGACGAAAACGTCGCGGCAGTCGGGATAGCCGGAGAAGTCGGTTTCGCACACGCCGATGATGATGTCGCGGATGCCCTGCGCTTTAGCGTGGATGGCGGCGTAGAGCAGAAACAGGGGCGTTGCGCAGTCGACAGAGTGATTGGGCACTTCGCCGGCGGGCGCTTCGATGGCGGCGCTGCCGTCCATCAGCGCGTTGTGGGTAAATCGCCGAGAGCTGGGGCATATCGAGCAGGGTCTGCTTCACGCCGAAAATCGCGGGCGATGGCGGCGGCCTTTTCCAATTCGATGCTGTGGCGCTGGCCGTAACGGAAACTCAGGGCTTCGACTTTGCCGGCGCCGTATTCTTCCAGCGCCAGCAGCAGGCAGGTAGTGGAATCCTGTCCGCCGGAAAAAATCACCAGGGCTTTGTTTTCTGCCATATCGCGGCTTCCTTATGCGGGGTTTTCAGGCTGCCTATTCTTTGTTGCGCCCGTGCCAGAAATAGCGCCAGACAAAGGCGGGGAAGGCGAATACCAGATACAGGCACACAGTTACCGCGTAAACTCCCAATCCTGCGGATGCACCTGGCCGGAGCGCTGCTCGAGCAACATAGGCCAGCACGCCGGTGAGCAGAAAGCCGGCGGCCAGCTCTATCAGGTGGTGGCCGAAATGCTTGTGCTTGAGCGGTAGCACGCCAAACAGGCGGCGGCTGAGAAACGGCAGGTTGGCCAGCATCAGCGCCAATGCCAAAAAGAGTGTACATTGCAGCGGTCACAGCGGGTTTCTCTCTGGATTCAGGTTTTCAGGCTGCCTGAAAGCAGACAAAGTAAACAGCGCACAGGCAGCCTGAAAGGGTTTGGGCTTTGCGGCGACAAGGCAGCGGAACGAAAAACAGGCAGCTTGCCGCCATCCAGGGCAAGCGGCGTCTTTATAGCGGGCAAAAGCGGCCTGAAACCGTAAACGGCTTTCAGGCTCGCCTTCGCGTCTGCCCTGCCCGAGCCGCAGCGCAGCGCGGCGGCACGGACGACAGGAGCTTACAGCGCGGTGTCGATGGCTTGCGCCACCAGCGCCATCAGATGCGCGGGGAATACGCCCACACCAGCAGCATCAGGCCGTTTACCGACAGCAGCACCGCTACCGCTGGCATCGCGGTCAATCGGCGCGTCGCGGCTTTTTCTTCAAAATACATCGCCCGCACCACGCGCAGGTAGTGAAGGCGCCGATCAGGTTCATCACCGCAAACACCGCCGGCAGCGCCCAAACGTATTGGGCGGCCAGCAGGGCTTTGATTACCGCGAATTGGCGTAAAAGCCCATCAGCGGCGGGATGCCGGCCATGCTGAACATCACCAGCAGCATAATGAAAGCATACCAGGCGCTGCGCTGGTTGAGACCGGCCAAATCGGCGATGTTTTCGCATTCGGCATCTTCACGCGACAGCAGCATCAGCACGCCGAAGCCCGCCAAACCGGTCGCGCACATAGGTAATCGCGTACATAACCGCTGCCGACAGCCCCATCTGGCCGGCCACGAAAGACAGCAGGATAAAGCCCATACGGGAGATAGTCGAATCAGGCAAGCATGCGCTTGATATTGATCCCGCATAATTGCCACCAAATTGCCCAACAGCGGCGACAGCACCGCCAAGCCGGCGAACATCGGCTGCCAGTCGCCTTAACCGCGGCCAGGCCGTAAACCAAAAATGCGGAAGAGCAAACACGGTGGCGGCGATTTTTCGGCAGGGTACCGATCAGGCCGGCGGCGGAAGTGGGCGCGCCCTGATAAACGTCGGGCAACCACATATGAAAGGGCACGGCGCCAATTTGAAAGCAATGCCAGCCACAATCATCAGTAGGCCGAGTTTCAGCAGCCACAGATTGGCCGACTGGGTTAACAGCGCTTCGGATACGGCGGCAAATTCCAGCTTGCCGGTGGCGCTGCACACCATCGAAATGCCGTACAGCAGCAAACCGGAAGCCAACGCGCCGAGCACAAAGTATTTCAGCGCGCTTCGGCGGCACAGGCGGAATCGCGGCGCAGCGCAATCAGCGCAGCTGCGACAGCGACAGCGAGTTCCAAAACCGATATAAGCCACCAGAAAATGCCCCGCACTGATCATCACACTGGCACCGACGGCGGCGAACATCGCCAGCGTGTAATACTGCGCTTTAAAGATGCCGCGCGCCTGGCTGTAGGGTTTGGCGTAAACAAACAGTAGCGCGGTGCCGAGATAGACCACAGTTTTGCCGAGCTTGCTGATGCCGTCGGCCAGATACATGCCGTGGAAGGCGGCGGCAGAGTCATGCAAATTAGAAACTGGGCGACGGCGGCAGCCACCATCACACCGATGCTGAGAAAGTGGGAGATGTAGCGCTGCTCGTCGTTCAGCCACAGATCCACCAGCAGCACGCTGAACAGACCGCACAACAGCACGATTTCGGGCGCGGCAAGACCAATATTCAAATTCAGTAACTCCATGTTCTCAACCTCAAATCTTGCTTTGTGCCACTTGGGTAATCAGTTGGTCGGCAGCCTGGTGGACAACTTCGACAAAAGGCAGCGGATACAGACCCATGCCCAGCACCGTTACCGCCAACACCGCCAAAATCAGAAACTCGCGGGCGTTGATGTCTTTCATTTCGGCCACGTGCGGATTGGTAATCGCGCCGAAAAATCACGCGTTTGTACATCCACAGCGTGTAAGACGCGCCGTAAATCAGCGTCAGCGCGGCCAGCGCACCCACCCAGAAATTCACTTCGACCGAACCCATAATCACCATAAACTCGCCGACAAAGCCCGAAGTCGCAGGCAAACCGGCGTTAGTCATGCCAAAAGAGCATCATAAAGGCGGCAAATTTGGGCATCACGTTCACCACGCCGCCGTAATCGGCGATGTTGCGCGTGTGCAGGCGGTCGTACATCACGCCGATGCACATAAACATGGCGGCGGAGACAAAACCGTGCGAAATCATCTGCATAATCGCGCTTTGAGCGCCCAGTCGTCCAGACGACCGTCAAGAAAACAGGAACATCCCCAGCGTAACGAAACCCATATGGCTGATGGAAGAATACGCCACCAGTTTTTCATATCCAGTCTGCACCAGCGCCACCATGCCGATGTAAATCACCGCAATCAGGCTCAACACCACAATCACCGGCGCGAAATAGCGCGCCGCGTCCGGGCAGAATCGGCAGGATAAAGCGCAGGAAACCATACGCGCCCACTTTTCAGCGTAATCGCTGCCAGCACCATCGAGCCGCCGGTCGGCGCTGGCAACGTGCGCATCCGGCGGCCAGGTGTGCACCGGCCACATCGGCACTTTCACAGCAAACGACAGGAAAAAGGCGACAAACAAAATCTGTTGGATGCCGAGCGGAATCTGTTTCAGATTCTGGAAATCGGCAATCGCAAAGCTGCCGCCCGCCTGATACGACAGATACACCATCGCCACCAGCATCAGGAGCGAACCCATCAGCGTATAGAGAAACAGTTTTACCGACGCATACACGCGGCGCGGGCCGCCCCACACGCCGATAATCAGATACAGCGGAATCAGCATGCCCTCGAAGAACACGTAAAAGCAGCAGGGGCATCCTGCGCCGCAAACGCGCCGTTGATCAGGCCGCTCATGATTAAGAACGCCGCCACATACTGCGCCGGCCGCTTCTGTATCACTTCCCAGCCCGCCAGCACCACCATCAGCGTGATAAAGGCGTTGAGAATGACAAACAGCACCGAAATACCGTCCACCCCCAGCGCGTAGTTGATATTGAGCGTGGAATCCACTGGTGGAATTCCTGAAACTGGAAGCCGCCGCTCAAACGGTCGAAACGGGTAAACAGCGGCAGCGTTACCAAGAAACCGAGCCGCCGCGCCAATCAGCGCAAGAATGCGCGCCAACAGCGCCCGCCGGTCGGAACCGGTCGCCAAGACCAGAATACCGGCTGCTATCGCGCACCCAGATTGCCAAGCTGAGTAGGTTGTTTTGAAAACATAGTGTTTTGCCTGTGGTTTGTAAAAATAATTCGGTTTGGGTTGCGTGGGTGGGTTGGGTAAAGGGGTTTCAGACGGCCTTTCGGGTTTTTCAGGTAGCCTTTCAGACAGCCTCTGTTATTTTCAGGCTGCTGTTTGAGACCGTCTGAAAACGGTGTTGCTTCATTGCCGTCATTCCCGCGCAGGCGGGAATCTTATTTCCGCTCAACAATGGCGGCTTGAACCTGCATTCGTTCAATTTCCACCGAGATTCCCGCCTGCGCGGGAATGACGGCGCAGTGGTGGGGCGGCTGTTTGCGAGGATTTCAGACGGCCTTTTGCTTTTTCAGACGGCCTGTTTATTTTTCAGGCTGCCTTGTCCTTCTAACGTATCAGACCGGCGAACAAATCCAGCCACTCGGGATTCTGTTCTTCTATCAGTCTGATTTTCCATTCTCGCCGCCATCAGGGCTTTTTCTTTGGCGATGGCAGCGGGCATATGCTCGAACAGTTCGTACCACACCAGATCGTGCACATTGTAACGGGCGGTAAAGCTGTCGAAATCAAGGCTGTTTTTATGCTGCCATACCCGCTCAGGCAGAGCTCATGGTAATGCCGATATACAGCACGCCGTCCCCTGCCGCTAGCCATAATATCACGACGCAGGCCGTCCGGCTAAGGGATGGCGGTGCATATCGCTTCCTATTTTGGGTTTTGCAGAGCCTGCAAACCCGCTTTCAGAACGGCCTTTCGTTTTTCAGGCTGCTTTCAAGGCCGTCTAAAAACGGCTGTTCTTTCTGTTCGTCATTCCCGCGCAGGCGGAATCTTTTCGGCTTCAATGATTGGCGGTTGAAACACTGGGGGTTGCTGCATCTGCGCTGAGATTCCCGCCTGCGCGGGAATGACGTCAGTGGGTGGCGTCTGCTTGCAGGGTTTCACGCGAGTGTTCATGTTTTTCAGACGGCCTTTTTGCTTTCAGGCTGCCCTGCAACCCAAAGGCCGTCTGAAACACCAATTATCCGAACCAAAGCCCCAGAAAAACATCACGATCAGCACCAGTACGCCGGTTACCATAAAGGCGGCGTAGGTGCAGATAAAGCCGGTTTGCATTTTGCGCACTTGGGCGGATACCGCGCCGACGAGTTTGGTGCTGCCGTTGACGAGGCCGTTGTCGATGATGGCGGTGTCGATGGCTTTCCAGAAGAATGTGCCCAACGCGCGGCTGCCTTTGGCGAAAAACGTTGTAGTAAATCACGTCAAGGTGGTATTTGTTTTCAAACAATACGTACACGGGGCGGAAGGCGGCGGCGATTTTTGGCGGGCAGGCTCGGGGCTTTGATGTATAAGAACCATGCGCTTACCACGCCTGCGATAAGCGAGATACACGCACGGGCGAGTGCAGGCTGTGCGACACCATCGCCAGTGCGCCGTGGAATTCTTCTTTCATCAGGTGCATGGTGGGGAATTGGGCTTCGTGGTTGACGAAAATCACGCCTTTGAAGAAGTCGCCGTAGAGCATGGGTTCGATGGCGATGTAGCCGATAATCACGGACGGAATCGCCAGCAATACCAGCGGCAGGGGTGACGACCCACGAGCTTTCGTGCGGGTTGTCGTGTTTGCCCAGGCCGTGATGATGACCGTCTGAATGATGGTCGTCGTGGTGCTCGGGCAGCTCACGCCATTTTTCTTTGCCGTGGAACACCATAAAGCATTGGCGGAACGCGTAAAACGCGGTTACAAAACACGCTGGCGAGCACGGCGAAAGTCAGGCAAAAGCCGCTGCCGGGCAGGTTGCTGAGTTTGGCCGCTTCGATGATGGAATCTTTGGAATAGAAACCGGAGAAGAAGGGCGTGCCGATAAGTGCCAGATTGCCCAGCAGCATGGTGAGCCAAGTGATCGGCATGTATTTTTCAGGTTGCCCATGTGGCGCATGTCTTGGTCGTGGTGCATGCCGATGATGGCGCTACCGGCGGCGAGAAACAGCAGGGCTTTAAAGAAGGCGTGGGTCATCACATGGAACATGGCCACGGAGTAGGCCGACGCGCCCAGCGCCACGGTCATATAGCCGAGCTGCGACAGGGTGGAATAGGCCACCACGCGCTTGATGTCGTTTTTGAATTGTGCCGAGAAAGCCCATAAACAGCGCGGTAATCGCGCCGATGACCATGATGACGCTCAAGGCGGTGCTGCTCAATTCGTAAATCGGCGACATGCGCGACACTCATAAACAAACCGGCGGTAACCATGGTTGCCGCGTGAATCAACGCGGAAATCGGCAGTCGGGCCTTCCATCGAGTCGGGCAGCCAGACGTGCAGCGGGAATTGGGCGGATTTACCCATTGCGCCGACAAACGGCAGCAGGCAGGTTACGGTAATCAGCGACCACTGCGCCCGGAATCAGCTCGATGGTGGCGTTTTGCACCTCGCGGCAGATAGGCGAACACGTCGGCATAGCGCAGGCTGCCGCCGAAATAGGGCCAGCACCAGCGCGATGCCCAGCACAAAGCCGAAGTCGCCGACGCGGTTGACCAGAAACGCTTTCAAATTGGCAAAGGTGGCCGACGGTTTTTGAACATGAAACCGATCAACAGATACGACACCAAGCCCACCGCTTCCCAGCCGAAGAAAAGCTGGATGAAGTTGTTGGACACAATCAGCATCAGCATGCTGAATGTAAACAAGGAGATATAGCTGAAAAAGCGCTGGTAGCCGACTGCTTCGTCGTGCATATAGCCGATGGTGTAGATATGCACCATCAGCGACACGCCGGTGACCACCGCCATCATCATCGCCGTCATCGAATCGACCAGAAAGCCGACCGAGAAATCAATGCCGCCCATTGTCAGCCAGGTATAGACGTTTTCGTCAAACTTGGCGCGCGAGCCGTCGATAAAGCCCCACACACCCAGCCTGACAACACGGCCGACACCGCCACGCCGAGTATCGTTACCGAATGCGCCCTGCGCGGCTCCGATTTATTGCCGAACAGCCCCGCCAGCAGCGAGCTCGCCAGCGGCAGAAGGGGCGATGGTGAGGTATATAAAGTCATATCAGTCATGTTGGCGAACCTTGGGGGTTGAACTTTTTAATCTTTCGGAAAAACGCGGCTTGCTTTGGGTTTCAAACGGCCTTTGAGTTTCAGGCTGCTTTGCAGGCCGTCTGAAACGGCGGTTTCTTTCTATTTTCGTCATTCCCGCGCAGGCGGGAATCTTTTTGCTTTGACTGTCGGCGGTTTCAGCCAAGAGTCTTGTAGGTTGGGTCGAGACCCAACAACGACGTTTGCGTTTTCAGCATTTTTGTTGGGTTTGCAACCCAACCTACCCTGCTACGTTTACTGCCTTGCCTTTAAAAATCCGCCATCTTACGCAAGGTATTGCCGTTGCGCGTGGTCGAGGCTCAGGTCGAGCTGTTTTTCCAAAAAACGCATTGCCCAGCTTGCTGCGGGAAGCGTCCTGCGGGATGTAGAGATACGCGGCGCACGGGCGGATATGCAGTTTTTCACTGCCGAAGTCCTGGACCTCCAAACCGGCGGTATCGGCCAGCGGTGTGTTGCACAGCGTAAAAAATACGCGCTTGGGGTCGTATGCCTCATCGGCAAACGGATTGCCGTCCAATATTTCACCGCAACTGGGCAGGCGTTTTGACAATAACGGCCAAATCTACATTCAGATGCGTATGCAGCAAATCATGTATCCGCACGGCGGCTTCGTCCGCAGCCAATCCGCTTTCCAGCGCAATATTGCCGCTCTGTATCCATGTCCGCACATTGTCGAAACCGTTACCGCCCAATACGGCACGGACATCTGCCATTTTGACGGCGTTTTTTCCGCTCGGCATCACGCCGCGTAAAAATGCGATTAGGGTTTGTCTGCTCATGGTTTGGTCTTTCAAACGGGTTTTCAGGCTGCCTATTCTGCCGCGCCGACCCACGCCAGAAATTCTTGTTCGGTCATTTTCGGGTGTCATCCGACGGGTGGTAATACGGTGCTTGGCAGTCGGTAAAATTTGCAGTTTCAAGGCAAAGTCGGCGTTGTCGGCAAACAGTCCGGCATTGACATACCACGCTTCATCCATGCCGCTTTCTGGCAGCAGGTGGAAATACAGATCGTTGCCGCATTGTTTTGCAGAAAGTGCGCTCGCCCCAGTCGGAAGAACGGTAGCGAGCCGATGTTTTCTTCACCGCTGATTTGCGGTGCGCCTTCGGCGGTCAGGGTAAACGATGCGCCTCCGGTGCGTTGGCGGCATTGCTGCAATGGCGAGGCGTGAACTTCGTGATTATGCTTGACTTCGAGCGTTACGCTGCCGCACTGGCATTGGGCTTTCATGGCTTTTTCCTTATTTTTGTGTCCGATTTTCATGCTGCCTTTAAGGCCGTCTCGAAAACAGTGCTCCTTCTGTCTCCTTCCCCGCGAGGCGGGAGAGGGAATGACCAAAGTTTTATCTGACGCACCAGCCTGATAAAGAAGAACATTTATCCATAAACAAACTGCAACCAGATAGAAATACTATTGTTAGCAGCAATAAAAACCTCATTCCATTCTCCTTTAATGAAAAATCTGTTTTTCAGCGCTTGTAGCTTGAGCCTTGATCCAACATGGTTTTCCGTTCGACAGCTTGTTGGGGTTGCAACCCCGACCTACTCTGCTATACGGCTTTCAGACGGCCTGCAAAGCGAGCCTGAAACCGCCACCCTACCCTTTCAAACTGTCCAAATCGCTGATGTTGATGCTTTGGCGGTTGCGGAACACCAAAACCATAATCGCCAAACCAATCGCGGATTCGGCGGCGGCTACGGTTAGGGACGAGAAAAGACGAAAATCTGCCCGGCGGTGTCGCCCAAATATTGCGAAAAAGGCGATGAAGTTGAAGTTTACGGCCAGCAGCATCAGCTCGATCGACATCAGCAAAACGAGTACGTTTTTGCGGTTCATAAAAAGATACCCATGGCGCTGATGCCGAACAGCAGGGGCGGCGAGTACCAGATAGTGTGTCAGCGTAATCATGCTTTGTTCTCCGAATCGGCGGTATCGTCGGTTTCTCCGCTTGCGGGGGCGGACGGGGTCTGCACCACGGGACGGCCATTTTCACCATGCGCAGGCGGCCTTGTTTGGCATCGACTTTGACCTGGTCGGCGGGGTCGATGCGTTTGGGGTGGCAGATTTGCGGTGTACTAGGGCGATGGCGGCGACCATGCCGAGCACCAAGAGCACGGCTAGCCAGCTCAAAAGGGCAGCAGGTAGGTGGTGTAAATCTGGCTGCCGAGATCGCGCACGTTGCTGTAATCGGCGGGGATGTCGTTCATCGGGCCGAAGGCGGCAAGGTTGGTTTTGGGCGACACCAGTATCAGAATCAGGGGCGACGGCCATCAGCACGCCGACGGTGAGCGCGGCGGGGGCGTTGCGCCAGAAGCCTTTTGCTGCATTTCTTCGATGTCGATGTTGAGCATCATCACCACAAACAGGAACAGCACCATCACCGCGCCGACGTACACCACCACCAGCGTGATGCCGAGAAACTCGGCCTGCATCAGCATCCACATCATCGCGCTCATGCAGAAGGTGAGCACCAGATACAGCGCGGCATGCACGGGGTTTTTGGCGGTGACGGTTTTGAGCGCGCCAAACAGGATGATGGCGGCGAGGGTGTAGAACATAATCAGTTGGAAGCTCATAAAGGTCTTTCCGGTGGGGGTTGATGCTTTCAGGCTGCTTGTTTGGGGTTTCAGACGGCCTTTGGCGCTGCTTTGCTGCGGGCTTGGGCGTTTCAGGCTGCCTTCGGGGGCTTTTCCGCGTGCGTGGTTGCGCCACACCCTCACGGTTGGTTTTTCTGTCCCGTTATTCCCGCGCAGGCGAGAATCTTATTCCCCTTCGGCAATGGCGGTTTAAATCGGGTTTTCTGTTGCACTGCCAAGATTCCCGCCTGCGCGGGAATGACGGCAGTTTAAGGTTTCTGTTTTTCAGACGGCCTTTCAGGCTGCCTTGCTGCCGCCTGGCGGGCGGCTGTCGGATTCGAGAATCCGACCTACGGGTTGCAGACGGCCTGTTGGTGTTTGAGCTGCGCCGAAACCCGTGTTGTCTGTTTTTCAGGCTGCCTTAGCGGTACGGCGCGTCGGCGGCTTTGCGTTTTGGCGATTTCTTCTTCGTATTTGTCGCCGATGGCCAGCAGCATGGGTTTGGTGAAGTGCAGATCGCCTTTCTTCTCGCCGTGGTACTCAAAAATATGGGTTTCGACGATGGCGTCGGTGGGGCAGAGCTTCTTCGCAGAAGCCGCAGAAGATACGCTGGGTCAAATCGATGTCGTAGCGGGTGGTGCGGCGGGTGCCGTCTTCGCGCTCTTCGGTTCGATGTTGATCGCCATTGCGGGGCAGACGGCCTCCGCACGGTTTTGCAGGCGATGCAGCGCTCTTCGCCGTTGGGATAGCGGCGTTGGGCGTGCAGGCTGCGAAAGCGCACGGACTGCGGGGTTTTTCTTCGGGGAAGTAGATGGTTTCCTTGCGGGCGAAGAAGTTTTTCAGGGTCAGCCCCATGCCTTTGACCAGCTCGCTGAGCAGGAAGGTTTTGACTAGGTTTGCCATTGGGTCTCGTATCCTCCGTTTTAGGGGATTTTTGGTGTTTGGTTTTTGGTTTTGGTTTTCACTTTGCCGAAACTTGCGTTGTGCGTTTTCAGGCTGCCTTGCCGTGTCAGGCGGTACGTTTGACGATAAAGGCGTTTTCGGCTTTTTCAAAGCCGATTTTCGGGTAGTAGTCCATCGCGGCGGGGCGGAAAGCAGAATCAGGGCGACTTTTTCGCCGATTTGCGCCTGTGTGCGGCGGACGAGGTTCGCGGCCGATGCCCTGATGCTGGCAGGCGGTATCGACGGCAGAGATCGGACAGATAGCAGGCGTAGGCGAAGTCGGTAAGCGAGCGGGCAACGCCGACAAGGTTCGCACCGTCCCATGCCGTCCACAGGATGTCGGCCTGATCGAGCATGGTTTGCAGGCGCGGCAGGTCGGTAGTGGGACGGCGGATGCCGGAACGCTCGAGTACGCCCGCAAACTGTTCGGCGGTAATGGTTTTGCTGTTGCTGTATTCGATCATTTGCTTGTCCTTTTTCAGGCTGCCTTTTCAGGCTGCTTTTGCTTTTCAGACGGCCTATTTCCACAAGCTCAGCGGCGGGACCATCCACAGCGCCAGCACGACGATAAACACGAAGCCGATCGGGATCCAGCACCTTCCAGCCCAGGCGCAGGGATTTGGTCGTAGCGGTAGCGCGGGAAGGTGGCGCGTATCCACAGATAGCCGTATAGCACCATCGCCATTTTTGACAAACATCCAGAAGGCCGACGGCGTGCCGACAGCGCCCCAGCTTTGCGGGGAAGGGCGAGAGCCAGCCGCCGAGAAACATCAGCGAAGTCAGCGCGGCAATCAGGATCATGAAAATGTATTCGGCCAAAAAGAACAGGGCAAAGGCGAAACCGGAGTATTCGACATGGAAACCGGCGACGATTTCGCCTCGCCCTCGGCCACGTCAAAGGGCGCGCGGTTGGTTTCGGCAACGGCGGAAATCAGATAAATGATAAACACCGGAAACAGCGGCAGCCAGTTCCACGAGAATGCCGAACCGCCGGCGATACCCTGCGCTTGGGCGGCAACGATTTCGGAAAAATTCAGGCTGCCTGAAACCATCACCACGCACAGCAAGGCCGCGCCCATGGCGATTTCGTAGGAAATGGTTTGCGCGGAAGGCGCATCGCGCCGAGAAATGAGTATTTGGAGTTGGACGCCCAGCCGGCGATGATCACGCCGTACACCGGGTGAAGTAATCATCAGGATATCAGCAGGCCGACGTTGATGTTGGTGAGCAGCCATTTTTCGGAAAAGGGAATCACCGCCCAAGCGGCAAACGACGGCGCCAGCGACATAATCGGGCCGATATAGAACAGCGCCTTGTTCGACAGCTTGGGGCGGGTAACTCTTTAAACAGCAGTTTGAACACGTCGGCAAAGGGCTGGATCCAAGCCCCAGGGGCCGGTTACGTTAGCCGACGCGCAGCTGCATAAAGCCGATGACTTTGCGCTCGAAGTAAGTCAGGTAGGCAACGGTGAGAATCAGCGGAATCAGGATGATGACGATTTTGACGACGATCGCCACAATCAGGCCGATGTCGCTGCCGATGGGGCCGAGCCAGCCTGAAAACAGGGTTTGGAACCATTCTTGCATTGCTTAAGCCCTTTCCAGTTCGATGGCGTTCATCATGCCGCCCAATTCGGCGTTGGCGCTGTGCAGCGGCAGGTGGACGATGTTTTCCGGCAGCGTTTTATCGGCCGAGACGCTGACGGTAACGCTGTGGGCGCCGTGTTTGGCGCGCACGCTGTCGCCGTCGAGCAGGCCGAGCGCGGCCAGCGTCAGCGGTGGACGCGGGCGGCGGGCGCTGGGCGTGGCCGGTTTGCTGCAGCGATTCGGCGCGGCGTACGATGGCGTCGGTGTGGTAGATGCCGGTGCCGCCGACGCGGGTCAGCCCGCTGCCGGCCGGCGCGGCTTCGCCCCGCCAGCTGCTGCGGTTGTCGAGTTTGCCCGGGCCAGCGTCTTTGTCGATTGCTTCTTGCAGCACTCTTCGCTGCTGTCGAACCCAAAGCCGTCCACTTCAAAAATATTGCCCAGCACGCGCAGGATTTTTCCACAGCGGGCGGCTGTCGCCGTCAGCCTTTGATACGCCGTGGAAGGACCGCAGCGGCCTTCCATATGATCAGGCTGCCGGAAGTTTCGGTAAAGGGCGCGATCGGCGGCAGTAGGTCGCACACGTCTAGCAGAGTGTCGCTGACATAGGGGTGAACGCCATCACGGTTTGCGCTTCGCGCAGCGCGGCCACTTTTGGCACCGCCGTTTACCACGTCGATTTCGGGTTCGACGTTCAACAGCAGCACGGCTTTTTCGGCTGGGCGATCATTTCGGCGATGGTCTGTCCGTTATTGACCGCCAGCACATCGGCGCCGACGCTGTTGGCCGCCTGCGGCAGGATGCCGAGCTTGGCGCCGGTAGCACGTCAGCCAGCTCCTGCGCGGCGGCATAGATGGCGGCGTAATCGGATGGTTCTGCGCTTCGGCGCCCAGCACGATGGCGGCCTGCTCGGCGGCTTTCAGGCTGCCGCCGATACCGTTTTTCCAAGTCCTGCGCCAGGGTTTTTCAGGCAGCCTGCCCATTGGTTCGGATGCAGGATTTTGCTGCGCGGCAAGCGGCATGTGCAGCGCTTTCTTTGCTGCTGGCGAGCACGCTGATCTGGCTGCCGTTGTTGGCGGCGCGGCGCAGGCGGGCGGTCAGGAGCGGCTGCTCTTTGCGCAGGTTGGCGCCGAGCACCAGAATGGCACCGGCATTGCCCAAGTCTTCAATGCTTTGGGCTGAGCCGATTGCGCGCCTTTCAGGCTGCCTCTGCAGACGGGCATCCTGCGCTTGCAGGCGGGTGTCGAAATGTTTGATGCCGAGACCCTGCGCCAGTTTTTCGCCAGATACAGCTCTTCGACGGTATTCATCGGGTTGGCCCAGATGCCGATTTGATCCTGCTGTCCGCCTCTACCGACGCAGTCCAGCGAAGTGCGCACATATTCGAGCGCGGTTTTCCAATCAACATCGATCCATTCACCGCCCTGCTTGATTTTTCGGGTTTTTCAGGCGGCTGTCGTGGTACAGGCCTTCGTAGGCGAAGCGGTCGCGGTCGGACAGCCAGCATTCGTTGATAGCTTCGCTTTTCCAGCGGCAGCACGCGGCGCACGGTGTGTTCTTTCACCTGCACAATCAGGTTGCTGCCCAAAGAGTCGTGGGCGGAAACGGATTTGCGCCGGCTCAATTCCCAGGTGCGGGCATTGAAGCGGAAGGGTTTGCTGGTGAGCGCGCCGACGGGGGCTGGGTCGATAACGTTGCCCGACAATTCGGTTTCCACCACTTTTACCGACAAAGGGTGCGATTTCGGAGAACTCGCCGCGGTAGGCCATGGCGATTTCCTGCTCGCCGGCGATTTCTTCGGTGCAAGCGCACGCAGCGGGTGCAGTGGATGCAGCGGCTCATTTCGGCGGCGGAAACAGAGGGGCCCATGTCTTTGCCGACCACGGCGTTTGGCTTCGGTGTAGCGGCTGGTGGTTTTGCCGCAGCCCATCGCCAGAGTCCCGCAAATGGCACTCGCCGCCCTTGTCGCAGCACCGGACAATCGAGCGGGTGGTTGATCAGCAGAAACTCCATCACCTTCCTGCGCCTGACGCGCTTTCGGAATGGGTGCGCACCACCATGCCGTCGGTTACCGGCGTGGCGCGAGGCGGGCAACGGCTTTTGGGCGCTTTTTCCACTTCCACCCAGGCACATGCGGCAGTTGGCAGCAATGGAAAGTTTCTTGTGTAGCAGTGCGGGGATGTAGGTGCCGAGCTTCTGCGCGGCTTCGATCACCGTCGCACCCTGCTCTACCGAGACTTCTTTACCGTCGATTTCGATTTGTAACATGGTGGTTTCCTAGTTACGGGGTTTTATTTGAATGGGTAATGGTTTGCGGCGGCCTGAAAACGCGGTTTGCGGCGTTCAGACGGCCTCGGGGTGTCACTTCGCTGAAACTTGCGTTGCCGGTTTTTCAGGTTACCCACAGCCGCTTGGCGGCTTGTCGGACTACTGGTATCCGACCTACGGGTTTCAGGTGGCTTTTTACGTTTCAGGCTGCCTTTGTGTTTCTGTTGGGTCCAGACCCAACCTACGCTTGCTTGACTACTGTTTCAGGCAGCCTGCACAGTGTTACCGCCACCATTGTGTTGAATAAGCAGGCAACACGTGGATGGAGTGTCTATTTTGTACTGTCCGTTTTCCTGACCAGCTTGAAACGGGCTACACCGTCCGTCTTGCCGAAATCAGCGGATACCGTGTTGCCCTGCACCGTAAACTTGGGCGTATGCCACGTAAAGCCGCCGTTGCCGGGTTCCGACCAAAGGCCGCTGTAACATCTGGGAATCACCGCGCTGCAATCATCATCCGCCTGAAAACGCCCTTTCTCTTGATTCAGCACCGCAACTGCCGTCCTGCTGAGGAAGCGTTTGGTCGCCGTATCGGCGGTTTTTCGATTAAGGGCACGCACCTTTGGCGTTGCGGTCCAAAAATCCGCTGACCACTGCAATTTTTGGGCATCTTCATGATTTCCAGCCAATGCCTGCGGCGTGTTCCATGCGGCAAATGCGGTAAATAGAATCCATGCGGCTGTCATCAGCCTTTCCTTGCTATAACAAAAATAACCTCGCGCCATCTCAAAAATTTCAGGCTGCACTATATGGCTAACACCATTTATAGGGGCTTTATCGGCCCGCCGTGTTCGATGTAGTGGACGAACTCGTCGCGGAAGTGCTTGGTAAAGCTGCGCACGGGGAAGACGGCGGCGTCGGCCAGGGCGCAGATGGTGCGTCCGGCCATATTGTTGCCGACGGAATCGAGCAGATCCAAGTCTTCCATGCGACCCTGGCCGTTGGCGATGCGGTGGACGATGCGGTAGAGCCAGCCGGTGCCTTCGCGGCAGGTGCATTGGCCGCAGGATTCTTCGTGGTAGAAATAGCTCAGGCGCTCGAGCGCTTTGACCATGCACACGTCTTCGTCCATCACGATAATCGCGCCGGAGCCGAGCATGGAGCCGGCTTTGGCGATGGAGTCGTAATCCATATTCAGCCCCATCATAATTTCGGCGGGCAGCACCGGCGCGGGACGAACCGCCGGGGATCACGGCTTTGAGTTTTTGCCGTTTTTCATGCCGCCGGCCATTTCCAGGATTTTGGCGAACGGGGTACCCAGCGGCACTTCGTAGTTGCCCGGGCGCTCGATATGGCCGGAAATGGAAAAGCAGCTGGGTGCCGCCGGCGTTTTTCAATGCCTTTGTCGGCAAAAGTCCGACCGCCGTCGCGGATGATAAAGGGGACAGAAGAAAAGGTTTCGGTGTTGTTGATGGTGGTGGGCTTGCCGTACAGGCCGAATGATGCGGGGAACGGCGGTTTGAAGCGCGGCTGGCCTTTTTTGCCTTCCAGCGATTCGAGCAGGGCGGTTTCTTCGCCGCAGATATAGGCACCGTAGCCGTGGGCGGCATAGAGTTCAAGAGAACTCGCTGCCGAGAATGTCTTTTGGCCGAGATAGCCGGCCGCGCGCTGCGCCAGCGCGGCTCTCAAAGCGCTGGTAGCCTTCGAAGATTTCGCCGTGGATGTAGTTGTAGCCGGCGGGCGCGCTGGCGTAGCCGGCAATAATCATGCCTTCGATCAGGGCGTGAGGTTGAAAGAAGATGATGTCGCGGTCTTTGAAGGTGCCGGGCTCGCCTTCGTCGGTATTGCAGACGACGTATTTGGTGCCGGGGAAGGAGCGGGGCATAAAGCTCCATTTGAGACCGGTGGGAAAGCCGCGCCGCCGCAGCCGCCGCAGGCCAGGGCTTTGACTTCGGCGATGACGTCGTCTTAGCTCAGGTTTTCGGACAGGATCAGCGCCTGATAGCCGCCGCGTTTGAGGTGGGCTTCCAGCGTCCAGCATTCGGGATCGCGGGTGTCACGTTGTCGAAAAATCACGCCTGTTTGGTAAATAGCCATGGTGCTTGCTCGGTTTGTTTGGTTTGTTCGGTTCGGACAGCCTTTCAGACAGCCTGTTTGGTTTTCAGGCTGCTTTTAAGGCCGTCTGAAAAACAGGTTTCCTACTTCAATCATTCCTGCGTAGGCGGGAATCTTGTTTGAGTTTCGACGGCAGGCGGGTTTCGACAGTTGTTGCTGTTGCGCTGCCAAGATTCCCGCCTGCGCGGGAATGACGGCCGTTGGGTGGTTTAGGTTTTCAGGCTGCCTGATGCCGCCTTTGGGCGGCTGTCGGATTCGAGAATCCGACCTGCGGGTTCAGACGGCCTTTTGGGGTTTTCAGGCTGCGTGTTCAGGCTGCCTATTGCAGCTCGGCCAGTTTTTCTTCGATGGCTTCTTCAGTCATAAAGCTGCACATTTTGTGGTTGTTGAGCAGCATAACCGGGGCGTCGCCGCAGAGCGCCCATGCATTCGCCTTCGACCAAGGTGAATTTGCCGTCGGGGGTGGTTTCGCCGTAGCCGATGCCGAGTTTTTCTTCAGGTACTCGCCGGCATCGACGCCGCGCGCAGGGGCGCAGGGCAGGTTGGTGCAAACGGTGAGTTTGTATTTGCCCACCGGTTTGATGTCGTACATATTGTGAAAGTAGCGACTTCGTAGGCCTGCGCGGGGCTGATGCCGACGTATTCGGCGACAAACTCGATGGTTTCGGGGGCGAGCCAGCCTTTTTCGGTTTGGGCGATGCGCAGCGCCCATAATGGCGGATCGGCGGCGGTCGGCGAGGTATTTGGCCAGCTCGGTGTCGATTTGTTTCAGGATTCTGCGGATAACATTATCTGTCCACCTCTCCGAATACGATGTCCTGAGTGCCGATGATGGCGACGACGTCGGCCAGCATGTGGCCTTTGGCCATTTCGTCCATGCCTTGCAGGTGGGCGAAGCCAGGGGGCGCGGATTTTCAGGCGGTAGGGTTTGTTGGCGCCGTCGGAAATCAGGTAGATGCCGAATTCGCCTTTTGGGATGTTCGACGGCGGTATAGGTTTCGCCCTCGGGTACGTGCATACCTTCGGTGAAAGAGTTTGAAGTGGTGGATCAAATCTTCCATGCCGAGCTTCATTTCGGTGCGTTTGGGCGGGGCGACTTTGTGGTCGTCGGTAATCACCGGACCGGGATTGACGCGCAGCCAGTCGGCGCATTGCTTGATGATGCGGGTGGACTGGCGCATTTCGTTGATGCGGCACAGGTAGCGGTCATGTAGCAGTCGCCGTTGACGCCGACGGGGATGTCGAGAGTCCATTTGGTCGTAGACTTCGTAGGGCTGGGTTTTGCGTACGTCCCATTCGACGCCGGAACCGCGCAGCATCACGCCGGTAAAGCCTTTTTGCGCCTGGCACGCTCGGGCGAGACCACGCCGATGCCGACGGTACGCTGCTTCCAGATGCGGTTGTCGGTAAGCAGGGTTTCCATCGTCGATGCGCGACGGAAAGCGCTCGCAGAAGGCGTCGATAAAGTCGAGCATGCTGCCTTCGCGCCAGGCGTTGAGTTCTTTCAATACTTTGGCGCTGCGGTACTGCTCGGCTCGTATTTGGGCATAAAGTCGGGCAAATCGCGATAAACGCCGCCGGGACGGAAATAGGCGGCGTGCATGCGCGCGCGCGGAGACGGCTTCATACAAGTCCATCAGGTCTTCGCGGTCGCGGAAGGCGTGAGAGAATCGCGGTCATGGCGCCGATGTCGAGCGCGTGCGAGCCGACACCATCAGGTGGTTCAGGATGCGCGTTACCTCGGCAAACATGGTGCGGATGTATTTTGGCACGGTATGGGGATGTCGATGCCAAGCAGTTTTTCTACCGCCAGGCAGTAGGCCTCGCTCGTTGACCATCATGGAAACGTAGTCCAGGCCGGGTCCCATATAGAACAGGGGTTTGCAGGAAGGTGCGGGTTTCCGGCGAGTTTTTCGGTGCCGCGGTGCAGCAGGCCGATATGGGGGTCGGCGCGGACGATGGTTTCTCGCCGTCCAATTCAAAATCATGCGCAATACGCCGTGGGCGGCGAGGGTGCTGCGGAGCCGAGTTGATGGTGTAGTTTCTGAGTTTGTGACACCGTAGTTCTCCGAGCCGGACAGCGCGGGGTAAACTCGCGCGGCTCGATGGTAACCGGCTGGTAGATCACGCGTTTTCTTTTTCGTCGTAACGCATCTCCACATGCCGGAAATGGGGAAATCCTTGCGGAAAGGATGGTACGACAAAGCCGTAGTCGGTCAAGATGCGGCGCAGGTCGGGGTGGTCATTGAAAATAATGCCGTAGAGATCGAAGGCTTCGCGCTCATACCAGTCGGCGCTGTTATAAACTCGGGTAACGGTTTTGGACGACGGGGAAATCGTCGTTGTCCGCCCATACGCGCACGCGGATGCGCTGGTTATCACCGACAGCAACTGGCTGACGACGGCAAAGCGTTTGCCCTGCCGTTCTTCGTTTTTATAGGTGCTGTAATCGACGCCGCACAAATCCACCAGCAGCTCGAAATGCAGCTCTTCGTGGTCGCGCAGGGTAGTCATAATGTCGATGCAGTGCTCGAGGCGGCATTCAGCAGTTACTTCGCCAGCCAGCAGCACGGCGCTGGCCCTTGTCGCCCAACAGCCGCTGCACGGCGGCGTGCAAATCGTTTACATGCATGGCGTGCTCCTAGTTGCGGGCGATGGTGCAGGTGCGCTGATTTTGCCCTGAAGCTGAATCAGGGCCGTAAAGCAGCGCTTCGGCGGTGGGCGGCAGCCGGGAACGTACGTCCACCGGCACGATGCGGGTCGCAAACCGCACCACGGAATAGGAATAATGGTAGTAGCCGCCGCCGTTGGCTCGGGAACCCATAGACAGCACCCAGCGCGGCTCGGCCATCTGGTCGTACACGCGGCGCAGCGCCGGCGCCATTTTGTTCACTGGCAGTACCGGCAACAATCATCAGGTCGCACTGCGCGGCGACGGGCGGAAGATAATGCCAAACGGTCAGGGTCGTAGCGCGCCATACCGGCGTGCATCATCTCCACCGCACAGCAGGCCAGGTGAAGGTTACCGGGCCAGCGAGCCGGTGCGCATATAGTTGAGCACGGTATCCGCGCTGGTGGTGATGAAACCTTTATTCAAAACGCCTTCTATTCCATTCCAGCGCACCTTTTTTCCATTCGTAAACAAAGCCTATGCCCAAAACGGCGATAAACACCAGCATCGGCCAGAAACCGGCCATGCCCAAGTCTTTAAACACCACCGCCCACGGGATCATAAAAGCCACTTCCAAATCAAAGAGAATGAAGAGTATCGCCACCAGGTAGTAGCGCACGTCGAACTTCATCCTTGCGTTTTCAAAAGCCTCGAAGCCGCACTCAAAAGGCGCGTCTTTCTCGGCGTAATCGGCGCTGGGCCCCAACAGCGTGCCCAAAGCCAGAAACAGGATGCCGGCGGCTGCAGGCCGATCAGCATAAAAACCAAAACGGAAAGTAATTGGCCAGCATAGTGCCACCTTTTACTGAATATTGATTTGCTTCGTAACGCGGCATTTTACCCAATTTCATAGCCTCGTGAAAGTTTTTGATGCGCAGCCAGAAAGTCAATATTTTCAATGAGATTTTTGATAATAACTCCATATTATCAAAATAGAGCTACCCTGCCGCATTGCGTTTCGCCGTTTGGCAGGCGGATAAAAAGTTTACGGTTTTTGAACTATTTGCGGCCGGCGCCGTCCCAGCCATCTAGGCGCATGCCAAGGCAGCCTGAAAATATCAGGCTGCCTTTTCGTTTTACCGGCCAAAGCCTTTTCAGGCTGCTTCAAACCCGCGCAGCAGCTCGTTCACACTGGTTTTGGCGCGGGTTTGCGCATCGACGCGCTTCACAATCACCGCGCAATACAGGCTGTGGCTGCCGTCTTGGGCGGGCATCGAGCCGGAGACCACCACCGAGCCGGCCGGCACGCGGCCCTGGTGGATTTCAGCCGGTGGTGCGGTCGTAGATTTTAGTGGACTGGCCGATAAACACGCCCATCGAAATCACGCTGCCTTCTTCAACAATCACACCTTCAACGATTTCGCTGCGCGCGCCGATAAAGCAGTTGTCTTCAATAATGGTGGGGCTGGCCTGCAAGGGTTCGAGCACGCCGCCGATGCCGACGCCGCCGCTCAAATGCACATTTTGCCGATTTGGGCGCAGGAGCCGACGAGTTGCCCAGGTATCGACCATCGCGCCTTCATCGACGCTAGGCGCCGATGTTCACATAAGACGGCATCGGCACCACGTTTTTACCGACGAAGCTGCCGCGGCGGGCAACGGCGCCGGGCACGGCACGGAAACCGGCGGCGCGGAACTCTTCTTCGCTCCAATCGGCGAATTTGGTCGGCACTTTGTCGGAAAAGTACTTGTTCACGCCGTCGTTGAGCACTTCGTTGTCGGCAATGCGGAAGAGGCAGCACGGCTTTTTCGCCCATTCGTTCACTTTCCACTCGCCCACACCCAGGCGCTCGGCAACGCGCAACTCGCCCGAATCGAGCAGGCGCGGGGTTTTCTTCAACGGCCTGCTTCACTTCGGAAGACACGCTGGCGGGGCTGATGTCGGCGCGGTTTTTCAAAGGCGGTTTCGATGATGTTTTGCAAAGACGTGGTTTTCCTCTAGCAATAACAGGCAGGCAGCGTTTCAGGCTGCCTGCGGGATAAAAGAGCGTTTATGCTGCGGCGGCGCGCGCACCAGCTCGGCAACCGCCTGATCGAGGTTTGGCGCGGGTCACTTCGCTTGGCAGCGCCTGCTGCAGCCCGCATTTGGGCATCCGCACCACGAGTATGGGGCAGGCCGCCGACTTGGTTGCCGCAGACTTTCATCATCGCGCGGCTGTTGTTGCCGTTATAAATCCCACACACCGGATAGGAAACCGGCATGGTTTCAGAAGGGGCGGCGACGTTGTCCGCGCTGTCACGGCGATGCGACCATCGCCACCGATGCTTTTGGGCGCGCTGGGCGCGGTTACCGCTAGCTCATCTGCGGCATTTCCTTGCGGCGGGGCCTGCAGGTCGCCCAGGGAATTCGGCACCTGCACTTCGGCGGTGAGTTTTTCCGGCGACTGCGCGGCGCCGCTGCCGTGAACGGTAGTCGTCGGCGGCGTGCAGGGCAGCAACCAGCAGTGCGGCCAGCAGCGCAGGATACAGTCTGATCATCGCGCACCCCTCCTTCGGGCTGGAGGTGGGACGGCGACATTATATAGCGAATACCACCGCCGATATTTTCAGGCCGCCTGAAAGCGCGCGCCTTGCACGGCAAGGGATTCCAGTATGATTGATTTAATTCTCTTACCCTTGTCGTATAATCCGCCGCCTTGTCCGCAACAGGTTTTCAGGCTGCCTATCCGAAACATCACAACAGGCAGCCTGAAACTTTGTTTTCCAACATCAGCCCCGCGATTGCGGGCAACCTGAAAGACACGCAAACCATGAAAAAGTCTTTTATCCGCACCTTCGGCTGCCAAATGAACGAATACGACAGCGATGCTCGCCGTCCTCGCCGAAGAACACGGCGGCATCGAGCAGGTGGCCCGAACGACAACGCCGACATCATCCTCTTTAACACCTGCTCGGTGCGCGAAAAAGCGCAGGAAAAAGTGTTTTTCCGGCCTACGGGCCGCGTCAGGCGCATCGAACGGGACACAACAATGCGATCATCGGCGTGGCCGGCTGCGTACAGCAGCGCGCAGGAAAGGCTGCAGCTGATCGTCGAGCGCGCGCCCTGTGTGGACGTGGTGTCGGCCCGCAGAGCCCTGCACCGCCTGCCCAAAATGATTGTGGATAAAGAAACCACCGGCATGGCGCAGGTCGATATTTCTTCCCAGAGGGGCGAGTTTGACCACCTGCGCGCGCGCTGTGGACGGCGGCAGCGCGTTTCATCTCCATCGTGGAGGCTGCTCCAAATACTGCAGCTTCTGCGTCGTGCCCTACACGCGCGGCGAAGAGTTCTCGCCCGCTGAACGACGTGCTCACCGAAAATCGCCGATGCGCGCAGCAAGAGCGTAAAGAAATCAACCTGTTGGGGCGGAAACGTCGCGCCCTATCGCGTGAAACTGGACGACGCGGCATCCTGCGACTTCGCTACGCCTGCTGCGCATCACGTCCACGAAATCGGCATCGAGCGCCTGCGCTTCACCACCAGCCACCCGCGCGAGTCACCGACGCCATCACCGTCGAATGCCTACCGCGTACCTGCCCAAGCTGGTGTCGCATCACTGCGACTGCCAGAGCGGCTCCGACCGCGTAGTGTCTGCCATGAAAACGCGGCTACACCGCGCTTGGAATACAAATCCATCATCCGCAAACTGCGCGCCACATCCGCCCGATTTATTGCCTGAGCAGCGACTTTATCGTCGGCTTCCCCAGCGAAACCGAGCACAATTTGAGCAAACCTTAAAAGCTGGTGAAAGACATCGCCCTTTGATTTGAGCTTCGTGTTTGTTTACAGCCGCGCCCGGCACCCCGCCGCTAATAATCTGCCCGACGACACGCCGCACGAAAAAGTGCGCCTGGAAAGCGCTGAACGAAGTGATTGAAGCCGAAACGCCGCCCGCATCAGCAAACCATGCTCGGCACCGTGCAACTGCCTGGTGGAAGGCATCTCCAAAAAAAGGCCCGACCAGCTGCGGCGCGCACGCCAACAACCGCGTGGTGAACTTCACCGGCGATGCCGCGCTGATCAACCAAATGGTCGATCTCAAAATCACCGAAACCTTCACCTTCCAGCCTGCGCGGCGAACTGGTGTGATGGTATGATAAAACAGCCGAAGGCAGCCTGAAAGCCCTTTCAGGCTGCCTTCAACTAATCAAACCCGCCATGCGGGAAACCTTCGCCCGTATCTGCGAGCGGCTCTCAGTGTAGCTGCGACAAAACGGATTTTGCCGAAAACTGAACAGTGCGGTTTCTCTGTAAGCATAAAGTAAACTTCGCAATAACCGCCATACAGCCGTTACTGGCAAGAACTCTTAATAATGCCGCCCTGTGCTCCCCTATCGTCAGACTGGTATTGAACCCACCAACCCGTTCACCGTCGTATCGGTTAATCCCCGAATAGTCTAGGCTACTGTCTTCGCCACCATGAACTTGAACACCGCATCTGCGTTCATCAGCGCGCCGTTGAAAATATTCAGCCGCTCCAGCAAATAAATCCGCACATACAGCTGCCTTGCGGAACAGTTCAGTTCAAGCTGGGTGATTACATCTGCAAAGGTATTGTGTTCGCTTGTCCATCAGATACATAAACACAGGTAACGCGTGCTTAAAAAGCAATCAGTTTTTCCTGAATTTCTTTGCGTTTGCTTTTATATTCTTTCCGCGTCGCTCCAGCTCTTTTTCTCTTTGGTCAACTCGCGCCCTTCGGCCGCCTGTTTTTGGCGTTTTTACCGCTTCGGATTGATTGATGATGGTTTCCAAATCCTGATTCAGGCAGGCGATTTTTTTCAATACGGCAAGGCTTCCATCGCCTCTTTGCTGTTAAGCAGCCGTTGCCGGGGTAACGTTGTCCATTTACGAGCAACGCACTTTCCCAGCGTTTGGCAACAGCGTTGCCGTCGTACCGCTGCTTGCATAATCAGCACGCCTTCCGCGTCGATTTCGCGCATCGCGCTGCCGTCGCTGAAAAATCGGCGGTACGCTGATGAAGTCTTTCACTTTCTGCTCAGGGCTGGTATTCGGGTCGTTATCCAGTTTACAGGCGTATTACCTGCTTCAAGGAAGGCGCGCGGTTGAGGCGAAATCGAAAATGGCATTTCGTGTTTGACGATTTCTTCGCGCCGCGCGGCATCGGCGGGCGGTTTTCAACACCACGGCGTTTGCACGCGGAAGGCCGTCTGAAAATAAGTTCGGGGCTGGAAAGATTGCGGCATCAATACGCCAGACCACGGCGCAACCGACGCCCGTGACGCACGACCAGCGTGATGGTTTTCGTTGTCAGCCCGCCTTTCATGGCAGCCTGAACGGGCTTTCAAAAGCTTCCGCGCCGGTACGCGCCGATGCCACGCATGAGCGATGATTTCGTAATCGTGGTAGAAGCTGGTTTTGCTTTTGCGCGGTCAATTTCGCATCGCAAAGCAGGCGGCAATGTGAGCAGGAAACCAAAACGTATGCTGCAATACCGCCCAACAGGCGCTTACATCGGAAAAGCTGGCATCGGTGGCTTTTCGCTTGCCCAGCTTCAAATCGTCAACCATGGTGTCGCGGTAGCTGCCGCGTATCAAATCCAGCCATTTCTGCACATATTCTTCAGTAAAACGTGCATCTGCGCGCTGCCCTCGTGCGCGAAAACGCGTTCAAAATCAAACTACGTCAGCTCGCTGCTCCGCAACGTGGCGGATGCTTTCCGGCAGCGTGTGGTAAACATCTTCATGCCCGGCAGCGCGGCATACGGATTACGCCGTTTTGCCGGTTGGCGTGAGGCGTTTGGCTTTTTGGTCGTCGGGATGGGTCCAGTTAAAAATCTGCTCAACGATAGACTCGCCCGCGAAATCGCGCGAAACGGCGTGCCGGAAAGATAGAATGAGTGCAGGCGTGGTAATCGGCGGCAGCTTTTCGTCCGAAAGCAATCAGGATTGTCCGCCTCCGCTATCCGCCAGCTCGGCTTCGATGGTTTTCAATCGCCGCCTGCTCTTCCTTGTCCGAACAAATCTTTGGATTTTTCGCGCCACGCTGCGATAATTGGTATTCGTCGAAAATCACGCAGTCAGTTAAACACGTACCTGCCTCGTTTTTCGCCTTGATGCCGCGCCACTTTTGTCGCTTGCCGGGCACGTCCTGGAAACGGGCGAAAAACACCAGCGGGCGGGTTTTGTCCGCCGCATCAAACGACAAATCTTCGTCAGCCGTTACACGCAAACTTCGCCAACCCGCAAAATCCGTATGCGACAGCAAATCCTCGCGCCAGGCCGACAACAACGGCGGGCTTGAAGGTCACATCCAGCACCCGCTGCAGCCCATCTCTTTTGCCAACTGATACGCGGCCAAAGGTCTTCACCGAAGCCGCATTTTGCGCGTTCCATATGCGGCGTGATGCCCTGCTGCGCGCTGAAACTCGGCTGGGATCGCCGCCACTGCTCCACCGCCGCCTGCTGTTCGGGACGCATCGGGAAATCGTGCGTGCGCAGAAAAGCCGTCTGAAAGCGGTTTTGCTCTGCTTTTCACGCGATAAAGGCGGCCTGAACATCTTTCAGGCTGCATCAGGGTTTCACTCGCCGTTTTCGCGAACCGAGCCTGCGCTGCCAATCGTTTTGTGGATGGCATGGTCGTCAAAAATGTGCCGTTGTCGCGCATCGCCGTTCGTTGAACACAATTTCGTAAGACTGCTGCGGCAGCTTCACGGGATATTGCTCGCCACGCTGCGCCGCATCGCGCTCCGGTGGCAGCCGATTTTCAGGCAGCCTGAAAAGCGCGTGTCATCGCCTCAACGGTAGGATATTTTTCGGTTGAATGTTCAAATCGGCCTTAAGCTTGCTCCATGTTTTTGAAACGGTGCTGATGATGTTTTCGGGCAGCGCCTCAGGCTTGTTGAAAAAGGCGTCTGAACAGCTTAATCATCAGGCGCACCATTTTCGATAAAAGGGCAATTTCGTCTGCGGTTAAACCGTATTTGGCGTACAGGTCTGCGTCTGTCCACGGGCGAGAGAAGTCTTGGATGGGGACGGGTATTAAACTTTGGCGAGTGCGTGTGGTGTCATTTTATTTAATAAAACTAGAAACGGAAAAATCTGGTTTTAATATGAAATAACGTTTTGGCATTCGGACAAACTTTGTTGATGGTGCAACTAAATAAGTTTCCGAGCAGGCGGCACTTTTTCAGCAATAAAGGCGTATTCAAAATCTGATGAGGGAAGATTCACCTGCGCCGCAAGCCATCGCTAATCGGTACATAAATTTTATCTAACCATTCGAATCCTTGTGCGATATCATCCTGTTCAATATAACCAACCCCATTATTCCGGATATAGTTTGGATTGAGACGGGAAACGGATTATTTTTCCTTTTACAAAGTTCTTAATCCAGAAGGTTTTGCGAACTAACCAATTCAAGCTAAATTTCTTTTCTGGCGGTTACTTTCCTCAAAATACTGATTGCATTGTTGTAACGCACCAGGTATTCATGCCGTCTTCACGGAGCAGGCGCACACTTTCGATGTACATGCACACCGCCTTCAGCAGTTCCGTATCAGGCAATCGCCCCATCATCTCTATCCCAAAGAAAATAATTGACACCGCCTTTAATCTCAATTCGGAAACAATCCGCTGCATTCGGAAATCGTGAATCTGGCGCAAGCGTGTGTCGCCAGCATTTTCATCACGAAAAATCGTCCAAGCCTTTGCCGCCTGCAAACCAGCGGCTCGGGTAATCATCACCAGATAATGCGGCTGTAATTTTTGGGCTTGTCGGATAAATTTATGGTAAATCGGCGATGCGCTGCCTCCGTTGTTTTTACGTTTTTCTTTCCAATTTCTTCATTTGTCTCATCATCGGTTTTCGTCATTTTCTTGTCGCCAATCTGATACGGCGGGTTGCCGATAATCACGTCAAATTTCATATTGTTCCAAATCTTTTCGGAGGGTTTGTTCGGTGTGGATAAATTCGTAGGCGTGGTTTTCCGCTTCGCCGCCTTTGTCATATTGTTTTTGCTTGCGCCGCAGTAGCGGCATTTTTGGTTTTCGGCGTTCCACGCGCCTGCCCATCGTGTTGCGATTGCCAGTTGAGGCGGATATTGCCGTCGGCGTTGTCAAACACGGTGGCAATGAGCTCGCTGTCGGCGGTTTTGCAGCAGTAAAGCGTGCGTCGGGGAAATGAGCGCGGTCAGCTCGGTAATGGCGATGCCGTAAAGCTGTTTGCCTAAGATATGGTCGATGCGCTTTTGCAAATCGGGCTGCCAGTCGCCAAGCCGTCTATCAGGCGGGTGGCGATTTCGCGCAGGAATACGCCGGATTTGGTGCAGTCTAAAAATCTAGCTTCGGGGTTTGCGCCACAGGGCTTGCGGGCAACAAATCAAGCATCTGGCGGGCGATTTGCGGCAGGGGTGAAGACTTCGTCGTTGCTCAAATTGGCAAGGCAAGACAGTACGTCGGGATTGTGGTCAAACGGTTTCAGTGCCTATCTCCAAAGTAGTGTGTTCGAGGGAATGTTTTTAATGGTTTTTACGATGCGGGAATCTGCCGTTGTCGGCGGTTTGCCGTTCTGCAAACAAGTTGGCATCCGAGTGTTCGCCCCCTTTGGTCTGCACGGTGTCTTGAAATTCATGCAGGCCTTGGGCATCACAAAAATCGGAATCGTGCCGCCCGGCGTAGTCGAACTGCCATTGGATAAAGACAATCGGCAGGCCGTCTGAATCGCGATAATTGAGCGCATCGCCGCAAACAATGTTTTTCGCCAAAACGCGGCGCACGGCATCAGAGCAGGCGCGGATGGTCTTCGGCAGCCTGGAAACACGGGGGAGATAGTGTTGTGCGAAGGTTGCCAGCAGCCGCTCGCGGCATTCGGCGGCGTTGTCGCTCAAAAGCTCGATGCCGTACAGCCCGCACACGGCTTGCACCGTGGCGGGCTGGTACTGGATTAGGCTGGTTTTGTATGCTTTGGTTGAGATACGCCATGCGGCGGCGCAGAATCTCCACGAGAAATTGCCCGAACCGCAGGCGGGTTCGAAGCAAACGCATCGATGCGCGTGATTTGGTCTTGCACCAAATCAAGCATAGCATTGACTTCGCGGGGGTTGGTAAAAGACTTCGCCGTGTTTGGCGACGCGCGCTTTGGATTTGACCTGTTTATCCGACATGGAAGGTCTCCATGCGGCAGGCAGCTAAGGCGCGGGAATGGGGAGAGATGCGCGGGAGTGAGGGGCGGCGGAAACCGCAGACGAAATTCAGCCTAGGCTGGCTGGCTGGCTGGCTGGCTGGCTGGCTGGCTGGCTGGCTGTGCTGGCTGGCTGGCTGGCTGGCTGGCTGGCTGGCTGATTATACTGACGAACGGTGAACATACTAAGTCAAAAACGAAATGATTTTGCCGATATTTTGCCGTGTTTTGTTAACGCAAGGCAAGAAGAACAATCGATAACTTTTTCATTAGTTAAAGTCTCGTTTCAGGCTGCCTTTATCATCCCCTCGCTTTCGCTACAATCTGCCCCTTTCCCTCTCAGGCGGCCTGAAAAACATGAATATCCTGATTTCCAACGACGACGGCTATCTGGCGCCCGGCATTTGCGCTGCTGGCGCGGGTGGCGGGCGAGTTCTGCCAATGTGCGCGTGGTTGCGCCCGAGCAGAACCGCAGCGCCGCCAGCAGATTCGCTCACGCTCGACCGGCCGCTGCACATCCGCGCCGCCGACAACGCTTTTATTTTTGTCAACGGCACGCCCACCGACTGCATCCATCTGGCGCTGCACGCGCTGCCCGATTTCACGCCCGATCTGGTGATTTCCGGCGTCAACCACGGCGCCAATATGGGCGACGACACGCTTTATTCCGGCACCGTTGCCGCCGCCGCGAAGCCTTTCTGGTGAATATTCCGGCGGTGGCGCCGCTGGTGTCCGCCGATTTTCGCCCGCTACGGCGAAACCGCCGAAAAAGGCGCTGTGGCGCTTTTGGAGCGGCTGACTGCCGAACCGCCGCGCGCGCCGGTGTTGTGGAACGTCAATATTCCGCCGTCGCCGCCGGCGATCTGCAGGGCACAAAATCACCCGCCTCGGCTACGCCGCCTGCCAGCAAAGCGTGATGCCGCCACCAGCCGCGCGGCGAGCAGCGTTTACTGGATCGGCCAGCTAGAGCGCGGTGCAGACAGCGACGAAGGCACCGACTTGCCGCCTGCGAAGCCGGTTTTGTCAGCATCACGCCGCTGCGGGTCGATTTGAGCGCCTACGCGCAAAGTGCAGGATTTGCAGCGTTTCTGGCACGGCAGCGAGTTTTTCCTGAACCGCGCCGGCTACGCGTTTTCGGGCTGCCTGCACGCCGCCGCCGCTTGAAGCACCCGGCCTCAAACGGTATGATGCCGCCCTGCACTTTCCGGCCTTTCCGAACAACGACAGACCAAGAGACCGACACCATGAAAACAGCCCGCGCGTTCCGCCTGATGCTGCCGGCACGCCGCCGCAGCGCTCCGGCCGCCTGTACCAACGCCAGCCGCCCGCCCCGGTTACCGAGCGGCACCACGAGCGGCGGCAGCACCGCCGTCGGCGGCAACGACGGCTCGGTTTCTACGCCGCCGGGCGGCGACACCGTGCTAAAACAACACGCAAACCCCTACGAGACCACGCCCTACACCCCCAGCGGTAGCGGCAGCACCAGGCCAGAGCGATAACGGCGGCGTTTACACCCGCCCGCCCGCACCGGCGGCACCGTTTGTCTTAACTACGCGCCGGTGGACGTAAACGCTCAGCACGCACCGCGTGGTCGCCGGCGACACCATCTACAATATCTCCAAACGCTACGGCATCAGCCAAAACAACCTGCGCAGGTGGAACAACCTTGCCGGCGACAACATCAATGTCGGCCAGGTGCTGCGCAGGTGAAACCGCACGGCGCAGCCGCGCTACAGCGGCAGCAGTTCCGCCGGCAGCGCGCGTCTCCGCAGCGGCACCCACCGCGGTAGTCGCCAGCGACACCGTTTACAACATCTCCAAACGCTACGGCATCAGCCAGAACGATTTGCGCGAGTGGAACAACCTTGCCGGCGACAACATCCAAATCGGCCAGGTGCTGCGCGTGGACAGCGGCGGCGGCAGTTCCGCCAGCGTGCGCCCGCAGCCGCAACCACAACCGCAGCCTGAAAGCCACGCCAGCGTAACGCCTTCGGCCAACACCGGCAAATACGGCGGCATCACCTGGCGGTCGCCGGTACCGGGCGGCGCGTGATTCAAAGCGTTCAGCACCGAAGGCGCGCGGCATCGAAGTGGGCAGCAGCGCGGCTACAGCGTGCTGGTACCGCCGCCGACGGCACGGTGATTTACGGCGCAAAAGGCCCGCGCGACTTCGAGCAGCTGGTTATCATCAGCACTCCCGCAATATCTTTCCGCCTACGGTTACAACGAAAACTGCTGGTAAAAGAAGGCCAGCGGGTCAAACGCGGCCAGAAAATCGCGGTAACCGGCAGCAAAGGCAAAGCTGCATCTTGAAATACGGGAAAAAAGCAAAGTCAATAACAATGACAAAGCCATTCCCATCGACCCCACGCGTTTTATCGCTACGCGCGAACGGGCCGACGGCAGCCGCGCAGGCGCGCCGCCGAAAGCGTTTTGCTTCCAATGGCAGGCCGCGCGCCTGCCGTTGGCTAAAAGCGCTTTCAGGCTGCCTGAACACAGGCAGCCTGAAAGCCATCTAACCGCAGTATTACGAGGCCAGCCGCGATTATCGTTATGCAGGCCGGCGCCGACGAAGCATCGGTGCAGGCCGTGGTTTCCGCCATCCGCAGCCGCGGGCTGAGCGAGCATTTGTCGCGCGGCAGCGAGCGGGTGATTATCGGCGCGGTGGGCGACGAGCGCGTGTTCGACCCCGCCCGGTTTGAAAGCATGGCGCAGGTGGAAAAAGCCATCCGCATCGTCCACGACTGGCGGCTGGTCGGCCGCGAAGTGCGGCCGCAGGCACCGTGGTCAGTGCCAACGGCGTGCGCTTTGGCGACGGCAGCCTGAAAATTCTGGCCGAAGCCGGTAGCCTAAAAGCCGATGCCGGCGATGGCGTCGTGTGCCGGCGGCAGCGGCCGACGCGCTGCTGTTCGACCCCTTCCGGCTCAATCCGAATCCCTACGCTCCCGATGCCGCTCACGACAGCAAAGCCGCCGAACGCGCCCTAGCCCGCGCCACCGCCGCCTGCCGCGCCGCCGGCAAAGCCGCCGTGGTGCGCATCCGCGCCGCCGCGCAAATCGAAGCGGCACTCTCGGCCGACGCCGACATGCCGTATCTGGGCGGCGAAATGCTGGCCGACCGCCACCTGCAGCAGCTGGCGAGCAGCCTGAACCTGCCGCTGGTGCTGTGCAAAGGCCGCGGCGACAGCGTGCGCGACTGGCTGATGGCCGCCGAACGCACTTTTTTGCGCGGCTTAACCCGCATCTGATTTTGGGCGAGGCTGGCACGCTGGCCCTTGGCGGCGGGCGGCGGCTGGACGTTGAAGCCATCGCCGAAGCCAGCGCCAGCCACCTGCCGGTGCTGGCCGACCTGCGCCACCTGAGCCGCCCTATCTCGGCGCCAATTTACTGCAGCAGCTGGCGCAAACCGCCGGCGCCGACGCGCTTATCCGGCCGGCCGGCACCGTGCGAGGCAGCCTGAAAATGGCGGCACCGGTCTGCTGGCTGTTTTGCACCGTTATCGACAATTTTCGGCGACATCGGCGTGTCGTGGCGGCTGGCGCAGGATTGCACCGGCAAGCAGCGGCGGCGAAGTGTGGCTGTGGCTCGATAATGAAGCCGCGCTGCGCGCCATCGTCCCCGACGTCCCCGCCCTGCCCTGCCGCCACCGCGGCGTTGTGCTGCGCCGCTGGCGGGAAGGAGTCAGCGCAGATCTGGCAGGCGCCCCGCGCCGGACATCCTGATCGAAACCTCGCCTGCGCCCTGCCCGCAAGCGTGCGCGACACCATCCGCCGCGCGCGTGCCGCTGTGCTGAACTGGGGAATACCTGAGCGCCGAAGGCTGGGCGCTGCAAAGCCACGCCATGCCTTCGCTGCAGGCCGACGGCAGCCGAAAATACTTCTGGCAGATGGGCTTTGGCCCCGAGGCGGCGGCTTGCTGCGCGAACACGGCTACGAGCAGGCGCGGCAGACGTTTGCCGCCGATGCCGCCGCCCAAAGCCGTTTGCGCCGCCGGCTGGGGCTGCCGGACAAAGACAGCAGCCGCCGCGAGATGTTTCGCCTTCGGCTACCGCAGCGGCGCGTGGGCGCAATGCTTCGACAGCTGGCGCAGCCTGCAGCAACCCATAAGCCTGTGGCTGGCAGGCAGCCAAATCGCCGACAGCCTGCGCGAAGCCGGCCGCATCCCGCCGACGCCTTGCTTGATGCCGGCTCGCGCCACCTTTCAGGCTGCCTTGAATTGATCCGCATCCCCTTTGTGCCACAGCACGAGTTCGACCAAGTCCTGTGGCTGGCCGATATCACTGCTGGTGCGCGGCGAGGAGCAGCTTTATCCGCGCCCAATACGCCGCCAAGCCGTTTTTCTGGCACATCTACCCGCAAGACGAAAAACGCCCATCTCGACAAACTCGCCGCCTTCTGGCGCTTCCCGCCGCACTGATGACCGATACCGGCTTTCAGGCTGCCTTTACCGCGCTGTCCGCAAGAACTCAACGGCGGCACCACCCTAAACGACAGTACCCGCACCGAATACTGGCGATACCTGCTGCAAAAACTTCCCCGCCTGGCAGCGCAGGCGCCGAGCGCTAGCAACAGCTGCTCGCCCAAAAGCGACGGCATCACGCGGCTGCTGCAATGGCATCCGCGGCTGCAAGCACCGCCGCGCTAAACGCCGCCGATACGGTTTCAGGCTGCCAACAGATACAACGGTGCACACCCGTGTAGCAACTGCCGGCGCGAACCAAAGCGGCTGAGCACAAAACCACCGCCTAAAAAAACTTTCAGGCTGCCTGTTTTCACGGGCAGCCTGAAAAGCTATTGCGGCGGATTTTGCCAGGTGTCAGTCGATATTGCCGAAGCGGCCGCGGTTGAAATCCTGAATGGCTTGGTGGATTTCTTCGGCGGTGTTCATCACGAAGGGGCCGTAACCGACTACCGGCTCGTTGATCGGCTCGCCGGAGAGCAACAGGATTTCTGACTTCTTCGCTGCCGGCGACGCAGGGGTGATTTCGCCGTCGCCGTCTTCAAAGACCGCCAGCTCGCCGGCAGTGGCGCGGTCTTTGCCGTTCACCAGCACTTCGCCGCGCAGGATCACTCAGCGAGCAGGTTGTGGCTGGCGGTACGCACACGGCTTCTTTGTTCGGGCGGATGACCACGTCCCACATTCATGGCGGTAAAGGTTTCGGCGGCGCCTTGGGCTGCTGTCGTGCTCGCCGGCGATCAGGCGCAGGTGGCCGGCTTCGTCGGGCAGATTGACTACCGGAATGTTTTTCCCTTGGCCCAGATGCTGGTAGCGCGGCGGGGTGTTTTTGTCTTTGGCCGGCAGGTTGACCCACAGCTGCACCATCTCGAACAGGCCGCCGCGTTTGCTGAAGTCTTCGGGTGGAATTCTTCGTGGATTACGCCGGCGCCGGCGGTCATCCGTGCGTCGCCTTCTTTGATCACGCCGCCGCCGGTGGAGTCGCGGTGCGCCACTTCGCCGTGTGGGCGATGGTTACGGTTTCAAAGCCTTTGTGCGGGTGCTGGCCGACGCCGCGCGGGCCGCGGGTTTCGTTAGGGGCAAACTCGTGGTGCGGCGTAATCGAGCATCAGAAAGGGATCGGTGCCGCGGTTTTTCGCCCATGTGGGAAAACAGGGGTTGGACGCGGAAGCCGTCGCCTACCCAGTGTTGGCTTTGGGCGCGGTAGATTTGGCGGATGTTGCGCGATGGTGGATTCCTTTCGGTTTTCGGTTGGGGGTTTAGTGGGTCTGCATGCCGGCGGCGGGCGTCGCGCAGTTTCATCGGGGTAACGTCGCGGCCTTCGGGGTCGATAACGGTAACGGTGGAGAGAATGTTGTTCATCTGGCCGCACACCTGCCGCAGATAGGCTTGGCGCAGCGCGTTGCGTTCGGCAATTTCGGCTTCGCTCAAGGCGGTGGTTTTGGCTGCGTGCCAGCTCGTTGATACGGTCCAATTCGTTAATGCGCATGGTGTGCTCCTGATGGGTTTGATGATGGCGAAGCCGGCGGTTTGAAAACAACCGCTGCTCTTCGCGTGTTCCCGTCATGTGGGCGCCGCGAGGCTACACGAAGGAAGCATTGACGGGATAAAAATTATGTTTCGCCATCAATAGCGCAAAGCTATAATTCGCCACCCACCCAAAACAACGGGCAGCCTGAAAACCTTTTCAGGCTGCCTGTTCGCACTATAATATGCCCTAACGCTTGTCCAAATGTTTGGATAAGCGGTTGCCCCTGTCTTTGCACCAGGATAACGATTACGCTGAGCAGGGGAAACGACGGCGGCCATCGTCTTTCATATAGCGCTGGTAGGCCGTAGCGGATGCCGAGATCGCCGATGCCGCCGCCGCCAATCAGGCCGGCGGCGGCGCTTCGCCGGGAATGGCGATAATCAGGATGGTTACGCTCGAAAAATCAGGCCGGCGCGCGCTTCGCCGACCAGCACTTTGAAAATAATCGTCAGCGGCGTCGCCCCATCGCCTGCGGCTTCAATCACGCCTGGGCACTTCGTTCAGGTTTGTTCGACCAGACGGGCAAAGTATTAAAGCTGGCGGCAGATGCTCAAAAGACACCGGGCGCGGCCAGCGGCCCGAACGAACGCCGACAATGGCGCGGGTAAGCGGCATCAGCACTGATCATCAGAATCACAAACGGAAAAGCGCGCATATGGCGACGTGGCCAGTTCAGCACGGCGTTGGGCCGGCGGGGCAAACACCTGGGCCGCGGGCGCTGGCGAAACAGCAATGCCGAGCGCGCCACCAGCGCACGCAGCAAGAGTGGCGAGCATACGCCGACCATCACCAGCGCGTTTCGCGCGCTGTAAAAATTCGGGCAGCAAGGCGCTGCGGGTTGTCGAAAGTGCCGGAATTCATGGTTCCTCCGAGAGATCGGTTCGCGGCCGATGTCGGTGCGGGCGAGAATCTGGCGCGCGTGCTTCGACCACTTCGAGGCAGACGGCCGTGGTGCGGCAGCGCGGGCGGCGGCACAGGCGGCGGATCACGCTCATTTTCGTGGGTAACAATCACAATGGTTACGTTAAAGCGGCGGTTAATGTCTTCCAAACACTCCAGTACGCTGCGGGTGGTAGCCGGGTCGAGCGCGGACGTCGGCTCGTCGGCCAGAATCACTGGGGCTGGGCGCCAGCGCGCAGGCGATGCCGACGCGCGCTTCTGGCCGCCGGAGGCTGGGCGGGATAATGCTGCGCGGGTCGGCCAAAACCGACAATCTCCAAACACTCTTTCACCCGCGCGGCGATTTTTCCAGGCTGCCAGCGGCGATCAGCGGAAGGCCACATTGCCCGCCACCGTGCGTTGGCTATGCAGGTTAAACTGCTGGAACACCATGCCGATGTTTTGCCGCGCTTTTCTCAATTCGGCGGCGCTCATCGCGGTCAAGTCCGGCCGTCCACCAGCACGCGGCCGGAATCGCGCTCCAGCAGGGTTGATCAGGCGCAGCAGCGTGGATTTGCCGGCGCGGAATAGCCCATCAGGCCGAAAGATTTCGCCCTCTTCGATAGCAGGTCGTGTAGGCTCGACGGCGGTAAAACCACTGCTTGTCGCGGGTTTGGTAGCGTTTGAAACCCTGTTCCCAAAGTAATCATGGGTCTCTTCAACAATAAAAACAAAGCCCGAGTGCGGCACAGCGGGCTTTGAAACTGCAAACGCTTTGGCTGGTTTAACGCCCGCAAGCTGTGTCAAATCGGCGTGTAACTCGGCGGCGAAAATACTGCCAAAGCGCTTTGCAAAGTCAAGTTAAGAGCCTGCCCTCCGCCCAAAGCAGCCTGAAAACCCTTTCAGGCTGCTTTTTGCCGTTTGACAGCGCCGCGCAAGATGCCTACCCTGCCGCTTCTTTCCCACCCGCAAACGGAGCCTTCCCATGCCCGCCAAAGCCACTGATGCTCGCCGCCGCCCTTGCCGCCGCAGGCGCAAGCGCCGCCGATTGGATTTTCGCCAGAAGCGGCCGCACACCAGCGCAGCGCCGAAATCAAATGGCCGACGTGCAATACCGCGCCTTTGAAAACATCCTATGTGACCCGTCGAAGCCGACTACCGAAACCATCAACATCTACATCCCTTTAGCCCTATTTCACGGCGGCAGCATCAACGACCATACATCGCCGACACCGCGCCGATCTCCTGCCCAACAAAAATCAGCGGCTAAACGTTCGCCATAAGCCGGCACTCCCGGCCAGAAAGCGCGCGGTGGCGAAGACAAAGGCGCAGACGCCATGCAGCTTGCCCTGTCGCGCGGCCTGGTCGTCCCGCCAGCCCCCGGCGCACGCGGCCGCACCTCGCCCACCGGCAAAGCACTCGCCGCCATCGTCGATTTGAGCCGCCGTACGCTATCTCAAAGCCAACGACAAAACCATGGCGGGCGATGCACGCAAAATCATTTCAACGGCACCAGCGCGGGCGGCGCCTTATCCAGTATTGCTCGGCGCGTCGGCCAACCAAAAAGACTACGCAGGCCGTCTGAAAAACTCGGTGCCGCTGAAGCCGACGACAGCATCTTCGCTGTCCGCCTACTGCCCGATTTCCATCCTCGATCATGCCGATGCCGCCTACGAATGGCAGTTTCACGGCGTGAACGACTACCAAAAATGAACATCACCATGCTCGATTACAATGTCGAGCGCAAATTGGATTAAAGGCACACTACCGCAGCCGAAAAACAGCTTTCAGGCGGCCTGAAACCCCAGTTCGCCCCCTATCTCAACAGCCTGAAACTCAAAAACGCCCAAGGGCAAACCGCTCACGCTCGACAAAAAAGCGGCAACGGTTTCCAAGACCACATCGCCGCGCTGCTCGCCCAGTCCGCGCAAACTGCGCTGGACGCAGGCAAAGACTTATCCGAGCGCAACTGGCTCACCGTGTCCGGCGGCAAAGTTCGCCGTCGATTTTCGATAAATACGCCGCCGCAGCCGGCCGCCAGAAAACCCCGCCCGCCAGACGGCGTGGATTTGTCCACCGGCGAAAACCAACTTTTTCGGCAGCAAACCCAAGACAAGCGCCACTTCACCGCCTTTGCCGCGCAACACAGCACCAAATCAAAGGCGCGGGCAAGGCCGACGCGCAAAACCGTCAAAATGATGAGCCCCATGCCCTACATCGCCCACACGCCCACGCAGCACTGGCGCATCCGCGTCGGCACCAAGGACCGCGACACCTCGCTCGCCGTCAGCGCCATCCTCGCCGCCAAGCTGCAAAACAGCGGCAAAATCCGTCGATTACGCCCCGTGGGACGTGCCGCACAGCGGCGATTACGATTTGAACGGAGGCTGTTTTGACTGGATGAACAGGATTGCCAAGGAGAAAATAAAAGGCCGTCTGACGAAGATTGTCTGCCGCTAAAAAGCAGCCTGAAAACCGGCAATGGCTTTTCAGGTCCTACGTGAAACTAGTCTCAGAGCTAGGTTTTGGTTGTAAAACCCAACCGCGCCTGAAAACCCGTAAGCTTCGACGAATACCAAGCAGCCTGAATTTCGTTTTCGTCCATCCGATGCATACCTAACCCCTCCCCTGCACAGCGCGAGGAGGGTCGGGAGTGAGGTGGCAGTTCGCAGAACTGCGTTGTGCCACTGCACAAAGTTACCGTAACGGCACCAGCCCCACCCTAACCCCTACCCGCAAGCGGGAGAGGAATGCAGCAGCCGACAAGTTTCAGACAACCTCGAGCAGCCTGAAAGCTGCAAACTCCGACACAATGAAAACCCCAAAGCAGCCTGCTTTCAGGCTGCCACCCGAGACAACCCATGAACTACTGGCGCATATGCAAATCCACCCTAGCGGCCAAGCCGCCGAGTTTGCGCCGCATCTGGCGGGCATCCTGCAGCGGCAGCAGATCGGTCTGGGCGAATGAGCCGCGGGCGCGGCAGCCATTCGCGCGTTTAGCCTGCAGACGGGCGATATTGTCGCTCAAAGCGTGGCGGGAATTGGTGGCGCTGGTTGAAGTGGCTGGAGATGACCGCCGTCACCCCTGCCGACGATCCCGATCCGCACAGCCGCTGGATGGCGCACCGCCGCCCCGTACGCGTGCTTGATTGGGCAGACGGCAGCGCGCGCAGCCGCACAACCGCGGCACGCTGGTGCGCTGCGCCGATATGCAAAACCGCCACCAGCCAAATCATCACGACTGGCATCACCGCGTACAGGCAGCCTGAAGCGTTGCTCCGCCAATCTGCCGAAGCGGCGTTATCCCGTCTCTGCGCAGGCATCAACGGGAAGGGCGGGAGGCCGTCTGAAAAATCAGGCCGTCTGAAAACCCTGTTTGGGGGTTTCAGACGGCCTTCAATTTTATGTTTGCCCGCATCAAACTGCGACACGATGTTTTTCCAAAAAGTCCTGCCATGGTTTCAGCGGGCGGCGGGCTGGGTTTGAGATTCGCACGATGTGCGAGACGCCGATTTCCTGTGCTGCGCGTAAAAGTCGGCAATGGCTTTATGACCACCGCGCAGGTAGATGCGTTGAACACTCGCGAGCGCGTCTGCGTCTTCAGCTCGACGAAGTTGCACGTGCCAAACGGCCGCCAGATGCCGCTTTCGTTCAACGCATCGAGTTCCGCCAAAGAGTTTTTCAGTGCGGCAGGTCGGCGGAATACCACAGCCAGCCGTCGGATTCGTTGCGCAATCCAGCGCAAATCCTGCCGCGCGCGGCCGACGGTCATCATCGGCAGGCGCGATGGGTCGGCGTAAAGCTCAAATTGCCGTAAAAGCGGCCGCCGTGTGCGGTGTAGACGCCAGGAGCTCTGCTCGGTGAGGCGGCGGATGGTTTGCCAGTTTTCTTGAAACGCTCGGCGCGGTTGTCAAACTCTTGGCAAAGGCGGGGTATTCGCTGGGGCGGTCGCCGCCTGCCAGACCAACACAAAACGCCCGCCGCTCATCTCGGTCGACGGAGGCGGCTTCTTTGGCAGTGAGTATCGGCTCGCGCAGCGCGAAACGTAGCCCGCCGAGCCGATGGTGATGTGTTCGGTGAGCGCGGCGAGATAACCCAGCGTGGCGGTGATGTCGCACTTTGCCCCGCGTCGCCGAAATGGGGTCGTAAAAACGGCACGTCGCGCCCAGCGCACCCAGCCCGCTGTTGTCGGCCTGTTTCACCAGCGCGGTGAAGTCGCTCATGTCGGGAAAAGGGCGAATCGGCGTAGCCATAAACGGCGAAATACTGCCCAGCGTGAGCCTGCCAGGCGGAAGCGCGGGCGAAACCGCGATGGTTTTGCAGATGTTGCGGCACTGGTTTTTCCATTTGCTGCTCCTTAAAATCAGTTGCCCGAAAGGAATGGCTGCATTGTAGGCTGGCTATTGACAGAGGACCGCATAATGATGAAAAGACTTTTTGATTGTTTCAAATAATCGGGGTTCCAGGTGGCCTGAATGCTTTAGCGTTAAACTTCCAAATGCCGTCATTCCCGCGCAGGCGGAATCTTTTCTACCCTTTAACCGACGATTGTTCTATCAGAAAATAGCCGAATGCCAACCAAGATTCCCGCCCGTCGGGAATAGCGGCATTTGAAAACACTAGAAAAACCGATATGCACGATTTCCGCGCCATGGCGATATTCGCCGAAGTCATCAAACACCAGTCCATGCGGCAGGCGGCAAAAGAGCTCGTCTGACCGTGTCCACCGTCAGCCTTGCCGTGTCCAAAGATCGAACAGCAGCACGGCATCCAAGCTGCTCCAACCGCACCACGCGCGACCTCTCGCCCACCAACCGGCGAAGCCTTTACCAAGCCTGCCTGCACATGCTGCACGGCGCAGGGCGCCATCGGATTTTTGAGCAGCAGAAAACCGAAATCGAAGGCACGTTGCGTATCGCCAGCTTCACTTCCGTAAAGGCGCGCTGCCGATTGCTGACAGCCTGAAAAACCCTGCTCGCGCAACACCCCGCGCTCACCGTCAGAATGGCACGTGGACGACAACTTCGCAACCTCTACCGCCAGATCGACATCGCCATACGCGGCGGCGCACACGCCCTCAACGACCCGCAGCTCATCGCCCGCAAACTCTGTGAAACCGAAAGCGTACTCTGCGCCAGCCCCGACTATCTCGCGCCGCACCCGCCATCCGTACGCCGCAAGACCCTGCCCGCCCAGCAATGGATAGATGCCGCGCCCGCCGAATACGTGTTTACCCATGCCGCGGCAGCGTCCGCATCGCCCCAAAGCCCGAATGCTGTGCAACAACGGATTGTTATCCAAAGAACTTTTTGCTCAGGCTTCGGCATCGCCGTAGCGCGCGCGCGCCGAGTTTGACGGCGAATCGCCCAAAGGCCGCCTAATCGAAATCCTGCCGCAATGGACGCTGCCGAAAATCCCGATTTACCTCGTTACCCCTCAACCGCGAACAACCCGCCCGCGTACGCGCTGCAGTCGAAGCCCTCGGCGCGGCTACGTGAGTACCGGCTGCAGGGCGGGAGTGAAAAGGGGAGGCCGTCTGAAAGCCTGCAAACTGGGGTTTTCAGACTTTACCTCCCAAATCGGCCTGAAACCGAGAGGCCGTCTGAAAGCGAAGTTTAAACGGAATGAAAAACGGGTTTTCAAACCCGGAAAGGCCGTCTGAAATCAAAATCCTGCCGTGCACCTTACTCCCTCCTCTGCGCCCAATGTACACCCTGCAAGCGCGGGGGAGGTCGGTGGGGTGGCAGTTCGCAGAACTGCGTTGTGCCACCTGCACATAAAGTTACCGTAACGGCACCAGCCCCCACCCTCCCCGCAAGCGGGAGAGGGACGCAGCAGTCCGACAAGTTTCAGACAGCCGCAAAGCGCAGCCTGAAAGCCGAAAACTCCGACGAAATGAAAAGCCATGAGGCCGTCTGAAAAACCCTTTTTCGGCCGCCCCAAGCCAAAGGCAAAACCATGAACTACTGGCATATGCAAATCCACCCGGCGGACAAGCCGCCGAGTTTCGCGCCGCATCTGGCGGACATCCCTGACACGCGGCATGACGTGTCTGGGCGAATGGCGTCGCAGGGCGCGGCAGGCAATCCGCGCTTTTTGCGAAACCATGCAGGCGGGCGATATTGTTGCCATCAAACGTGGCGGGGGTTGGTGGCGCTGGTCGAAGTGGCCGGCGATGCCACGCCGTCGCCCCTGCCGACGATCCCGATCCGCACAGCCGCTGGATGGCGCACCGCCGCCCGTGCGCGTGCTTGATTGGGCAGACGGCAGCGCGCATCCTGCACAACCGGCGGCACGCTGGTGCGCTGCGCCGATATGCAAAACCGCCACGAGCCAAATCATCCGCGACTGGTATTGTGCTATAAAAGCAGCCTGAAACAGGCTTCAGACTGCTTTTTCGGTTAAATTCGAGCACCACGTTTTAAACAATGCAAAAACTGCGCGAGAAAGCGTAATCCCCTGACCCACAGCCCCACTTTTGCCTATGATGCCGCTGCCGCCGCAAGGGCGTTTTTCCCGCATACCACTTTGGAGTGAACACTCATGAAACCAAACAGATTTACACCGCAGCAGCCTTTCGCCCTGATGGCCTTCGGTTTCAAGCGCCACCGCGCTGCCGGCGGCACAGTTTCCAGCTGCCAAGGCGGCAAAAACGTCAGCGTCAGATACGATTTTTCTCAACAGCGCCGGCGTACCCACCACCGCCCGCGCCAACCCTGCGAGGGTCGCAATGCGGTAATGCGCTAGCGATATGAACCGCTCCGACAACGTGGATACCTTCATGCAGGGTAACGGCTATCATCTTGGGCACCGATGCGCTCGACAGCCGCAACTACCGCGGCAAGAGCATCAACATCACCGCGCCGAACGACCAGATGCTGTTCGATAGCTGCTCTCCGCGCAAAGCGTAATCCCCTCGACCCACAGCCCCACTTTTGCCATGATGCCGCCGTCCGCCGCAAGGCGGTTTTTCCCCGCATACCACTTTGGAGTGAACACTATGAAAACCAAACAGATTTACACCGCAGCAGCCTTCGCCCTGATGGCCTTCGGTTTCAGCGCCAACGTCGGTTGCCGGCGGCACAGTTTCCTGCCAGCTGCCAAGGCGGCAAAAACGTCAGCGTCAGATACGATTTCAACAGCGCCGGCGTACCCACCACCGCCCGCGCCAACCTGCAGGGTCGCACTGTGGTAATGCGCTACGATATGAACCGCTCCGACAACGTGGATACCTTCATGCAGGGTAACGGCTACATCTTGGGCACCGATGCGCTCGACAGCCGCAACTACCGCGGCAAGAGCATCAACATCACCGCGCCGAACGGCCAGATGCTGTTCGTGCTGCTCTTCGCGCGAGGGGCGCCCGCCACGATGCCGACAACCACAACGAACGCGGCAGCCGCAGCGACAAGTCCGCTACGTTTGCCAGAGCGGCAGCGGATCTGACGCCACCTACCGCTTCAACAGCGCCGGCGTACCGACCGACGTGAGCTTCAGTGCCAACTACCGCCGCATCACCCTGCCCTATGACATGAACGCTTCCGACAACGTCGAAACCCGTTCAGCTACCGCGCTACCGCTTCGGCGCCGAATACATCGACAGCCGCAACTACCGCCGCCAGAGCGTTTCTACCGTTACCGACCCTAGCAACCGCATCCTGTACAAAGGTTGCAGCGCGCGCTAAAACGGCAAACCTGTTTTGCCGATAATCGAAGCAGCCTGAAAGTGTTTTGCTTTCAGGCTGCTTTTTGCATTGCGGCAGCCTGAAAGCCCAAACGGCTATCCGCACAGCCCGATTATTTGCAGAGCCGGCGGTAGGGTGCACACCATGCACCATCCTCGCACTGCTCGCTGTTTCGCGTGCGGGCGCACCCTACGCCGCGGAGCAACAGGCAGCCTGAAAAGCCAAATAACAGCTCTGTAAAACAGCCTGAAAACCATAATTCCGGTTTTCAGGCTGCTTTTGGGGCGCGGTTTAGAATTAAGCGCGCGTTGGAACAGGATCGTGTTTCCAACCGATATGGTCGTTCAGATCATCAACGAACCTCGCGCAGCTCTTCGTAGAGCTTGCGCCAGCTGCCGCAGGCGTTTTCCGGCGGGGTCAGGTCCGGGTGAGTGCGAGCAGCTGGCTGATGGCCGATTCGTGTCTGCCGTGCTCGTGCATCATCATGCGGATGGGCATGGCCGCGACCGGCACCTTGTTTGATCATCGGAAACAGTACGCGCTCTTCTTTCATCAGTGGTTGCGCACTCGTCGGCGATGGCGCGCAGCAGCGGCACGATATCGGCGGGGAAACTGTCGGCGTGAACGGTAGCGACTTTTTCGGCCAGCGGGATAAAGTCGTCAAACTGGCGGCGGTGGGTGTCGTGGTAGCGGCTGGAGAATGATCGACGGTGGCATCGAGCGCGCTCTGCCACAGGGGTAAGATCGGTCATGGCGGGTCCCTTTATCGTTTCTATTGTTATCGCGGCGGCGGCCGCTTTCAGGCTGCCTAGGGGGCAGCGGCGGCATTGTAGCGCAAAGCGATGGCGTGCCGCCCGGCCTTTACCCGCAGCGTTTGCGGGGACAAAGAAAATGCGCGCAATAATCGCTTTGATACAAAGCAGCCTGAAAGCGGTTTTTCGCGCTTTCAGTGCCTGCGGCGGAGGTTGGACAATCAGCCGTAAAACGAGGCTCTGCCTGCGGGGCGGGTTTTGAAGCGTTTGTGCAGCCAGAAATATTGCTCGGGCATCTCGCGCACCCGCGCTTCGATAAAGTCGTTCGCGTGCTGGATGTCGGCTTCGGTATCGGCGGACGGATAGTTTTCCCAGCGGGATAAAAGCGCAGCTCCACCGTTCCGTCGGCTAGCCGCTGCGGAATCAGCGGCACCACTTTGGCGCCGGTGAGCGCGGCGATGCGCGGCAGGCCGGCGATGGTGGCGGCGCTGACGCCGAAAAAGCGGGCGAACACCAATCTTTGGCGCCGAAGTCCTGGTCGGGCGAGAGAAAGGGCGCGCCGTCGCTTTTGATGCGGCGGATGATACTGCGCATGCCTTCGGTGCGGCTGATTAGGAAGACGTTGTCGTAGCGGTGGCGGCCTTTGAGAATCCGCTCGTCGAGCAGGCGGTTTTTCTAGGAATAAACGCTGGTGAGCGGCACGTCTTGGTTGAGCGCGTACACCGCCATTTCAAAGGCGGTAAAGCGGATAAAGCAGGATGACTTTTTCGCCGGCGGCGAGCAAGTTGTCAAGAATTTCTTTGTCGCGGTAGCGCACCATGCGTTTGAGCCGCGCGGCGGGCGTACCAATACAGCCCGTATTCCAAGAGCAGCAGCGCCATATGGTAGAAATGGCGGCGCAGCAGGCAGCGGCGCTCGGCTTCGGACAATTGGGGATAGCACAGCCGCAGATTAACCAGCCCTGACGCGGCGGCGCGGCACCACCAGCCAATAGGGCACAGCAGGCTGAAAAGCGCGCCAGCAGGCGGATGCAGACATGCGGCAGAAAATGGATCAGATAAAGGACGGCAAAGGCAAGTTTCACGGTAATGCAGGCAGCCTGAAAAAGGGTGACATTATATCGCGAAACCGCCGGGCAGCCTGAAAGCGTTTGTTCTGTCTTTCAGGCTGCCTAGGGCGTGTTGACATTCGCTTGCGAAGCGGTTTTTGAGTAAAAATGGCCGAATGCAAGGAAAAAGCACAGCAAGGTTGGACACCTTGCGAGCATTTTTGACGCGGCAGGCAGGCATTTTTGCCAAAAACACCGCCGCAACGCTGATTGTCAACACGCCCTAGTGTACTGCGCCCGAAAGCGCTGCAGGCGGCACGCGCATTCGCTATATAATCGCGCCCTTTGCCGCCAAGCAACCGAAAAAGACACTCGCATGAAAATCCTGCTCGTCCGCCTGTCCAGCATGGGCGATCTGATCCACACCCTGCCTGCCCTTACCGATTTTGGCAGCGCCATCTGCCGCAGGCCGAACTGCATTGGCTGTGCGAAGCCTCGTTTGCCGACATCGCCCGCCTGCACCCTTTTTGTGCGCCGCATCCATACCCTGCGGCTGCGGCAGTGGCGCAAACGCTGGTGGGACGCCGATGTGTGGCGGCAGATCGGCAGCCTGAAAAGCAGCCTGCGCGCCGAAGGCTACGACTGCGTGCTCGATGCCCAAGGCCTGCTCAAAAGCGCGTGGGCGGCGCGGCTCTCCGGCGTGCCGGTTACCGGCTTGACGCCGCCAGCGCCCGCGAGCCGCTTTGCCGCGCGCTTCTACCGTGCCGCTATCCGGTGGAAAAAGGGCGCGATGCCGTGTGGCGCAACCGCACCCTGTTTGCCCAGGCCTTCGGCTACACCTTCGACGGCGCGGCCGACTTCGGCGTCGAAGTTCCCGCCGCCGGCAGCCTGAACGGTCTGCCGCCGCGCTATTTCGCCGCCCTGCACGCCACCAGCCGCGACAGCAAACTGTGCACTGCAGCCAAACTGGGCGGCGCTGCTCACCGAGCTGCACCGCCGCTACCGTCTGCCGGTGCTGCCCTGGGGCAGCCCCTGCGGAAAAAGGCGCGCGCCGAAGCGATACCGCCGATCTGCCCTTTGCCGTTGTCTGCCCGCCTTTTGAACCTGCTTCAGGCTGCCTTTATGCTGCAGGGCGCGCAAGCGGTCATCGGCGTCGATACCGGTCTTCTGCATCTGGCTGACGCTCTCGAGCGGCCGCTGGTCGGCATCTATACCGACAGCGACCCGCACAAAACCGGCGTCCAGCCCTCGCCCCGCGCCCTCAGCCTCGGCGGCATCGGCCAATGCCCGGATGCCGATGAAGCGCTGCTGGCGGTGGAGCGGGTGATGCGGGCAGCCTGAAAGGCAAACATTAAAAAGCAGCCTGAAAACCGGATGAACGGTTTTCAGGCTGCTTTTGCCGGCGGCGGGCGCTCACATAAAGCATTGCAGCAAATCGTTGAGAAAGCGGCGGCCGCGTTCGGTGGGGCGAAAAGCGAGCGGGTCGGCGTCGAGCAGCCCCAAATCCTGCGCTTTTTCACCGCGGAGGCGACGGCAGACGTGAGCACGCCGGTGCGCTCGGGCAGCAGCGCGGCGGGGACGCCGTCGGTCAGGCGCAGGGCGTTCATCATAAATTCAAAGGCCAGATCGCTATCGGCAATCGGCCGGCGCTCGACAGTGTCCGCCGGATTTTTGGCGCATGGCGGCCAGATAGTCGTTGGGATGGCGGCGGCGCACGGTGCGCTCTGATGTGGCTGTGGTAGGAAATCTTGCCGTGGGCGCGGCGCCGATGCCGACGTAGTCGCCAAACTGCCAGTAATTCAGATTGTGCGCGCGCGCTGGGCGGGCTGCTTGGCAAAAGCGCTGGTTTCGTAGCGCGCAAAGCCGGCAGCGGCCAGCTCGGCGTGGACGGCGTCTTCGATATCGAGCGCGGCATCGTCGTCAGGCAGATCGCGCGGCGGCGTGCGGCCGAACACGGTGTTCGGCTCCATGGTCAGATGATAGGCGCTCAGATGGCTGACGCCGGCGGCAATGGCGGTTTGCACGTCCCGCCGCGCTTCATCAACGCTCTGGCCGGGCAGCGCGTACATCAGATCGACATTGACGCGCTCAAACAGCAGCAGCGCTTCGTCGATGGCGCGACGGGCTTCGCCGCCCTGATGGATGCGGCCGAGCGCCTTGAGTTTGGCGTCGTCGAAACTCTGCACGCCGATTGACAGCCGATTGACGCCGGCATCGCGGAAACCGCGGAATTTCTCGCGCTCGAAGGTGCCGGGATTGGCCTCCAGCGTGATTTCCGCCTGCGGGTTCAGCCGCACCAGCGAGCGCACGCCGCTGAGCAGGCGGTCGATGGAAGCAGCCTGAAACACGCTGGGCGTGCCGCCGCCGATAAACACAGTTTCCACCGGCCGTCCCCAAATATTGGGCAATTCGAGCTGCAGATCGGCCAGCAGCGCGTCGATATAGGCACCCCTCGTCGAGCGTGGTTTTGATGCGGTGGGAATTGAAGTCGCAATAGGGGCATTTTTGGATGCACCACGGAATATGGATATACAGCGACAGCGGCGGCAGCGCGCTAAGGCGGCAGGCCGGTTGAAACGGATGTGCATGGCAGTCGGACGGCAAAAAGGCCGCCACTATATAGCGGCGGCGGCCGAAAACGGCAAAGGCAGCCTGAAAAGCATTGCGGCTTTCAGGCTGCCTGCGGGAGCGGCTATTCTTCGCCGATCAGCGACAATACGGGGTCTGGATTTGCGCAGCTCTTCCACTTCGTCGAGCAGGCGCATAATCAGGGGCGAGCGCGGGCATGCCGGCGTCGAAATCGCGGCAGATGCGGTGGGCGCGGCGGATGCGGGCGAACTGGTAGCCGCTGTAGCGCGCTTCTTCGGGCGCGCCGCCGACGCTGACGATTTCTTCTTCCACCAATTCCAGCAGCCATTCGCGGCTGCGGCCGGGTGGCGCTGAGTATCTGTTCGAAAACTTAAGGTGATGTCGGTATCCGGGTTCATGGGGTGTCCTTTCGTTCAATCAGGCCTGATCGGCAAAGTGTTCGGCCAGCTGCTGCCAGGCGGCGCGGTCGGCCTCATTGCGGATGTCGGGCACGGTGATGCGCAGTTTGAGATACAAATCGCCGGCTTCGCGGGCGGGAATGCCTTTGCCTTTTAAGCGGATGGTTTTGCCGCTTTGGCAGTTTTCCGGCAGCGAAACCTGCGAGCCGCCCGCCGGCGGTGGCAACGGTGATTTGCCGCCCAGCACCGCCTCGCCAGGGCATGACGTCGATGGTTTGGTAAACGTCTTTTTGTCTTTCAGCATACAGATCAGGGGCGCTCGTGAAAGCGGATTTTTCAGGTAAGGTCGCCCGCCGCGCGCTCGTTGCAGCCGGGCAGCCTGACCGCTCAAACGGATCTGCTGGCCTTCGCCGATGCCTTTGGGGATTTTGACGTTGAGCGTTTTTCCTGATAGACGGGCGTGCCGTAGTCGTCGAAAGACGGTACGTTGAGTTTCAGGCTGCGTTCGGCGCCGTGCAGGCGGCGTAGATGTCCACCGCCAGTTCGGCGTGCTGGTCTTCGCCGCGCTGTGGCTCGCGCGCCTGCGCCTGCTGCTGTTGGCGGAAGGCGGTAAACAAATCTTTCAAAATGGAAGTCGCCGGCATCAAAGGGCTCGCCGCCGAAACCGCCGTAGCGGTAGGCAAAAGCCGTTTTCAGGCTGCCCGCCGGCGAAGGGATTGCCGTGGGACGAGCCCTGCGGGCAGGGCGAGTTCTTCGTCGTAGGCGGCGCGGCGCTCGGGATCGGACAGGGTTTTCGTAAGCGAGATTGACGGCCACGGCTTTTCTCGGCGGCATCGGGCTCTTTGCTGACGTCGGGGTGGTAGCGGCGCACCAGTTTGCGGTAGGCCTTTTTGATTTCAGCGGCATCGGCATCGGGGCGACGCCGAGCACTTGGTAATGGGTGGCTTCGGGCATAGTCTGCTCCTTTGAGTGTGCTTTTGTTTTTCAGGCGCCTGAAAAAAACAAAAGCGGTGGCAAAAACGGTTTTCAGGCTGCTTTGGGCAGCCGCACTTCTACGCGCAGGCCGCTTTGGCCGTCGCGACGGTCGCACAGGCGGATGCCGCCGTGGTAGCGGCGGGTCAGGGGTTTGGGCGATGACCAGCCCCAGGCCGCTGCCTTGTTCGCCACTGCCGAGCACGCGGTAGAAGGGTCGAACACACGATTGCGCTCGGCTACCGGGATGCCGGCGCCGCTGTCTTCAACGGCAATCAGGATTTCGTGCGCTTCTTCGCCGGCGGCAAGGGTCGATGCGCCCGCCCTCGGGGGTGTAGCGCACGGCGTTGTCGGCCAGGGTTTTGACCAGTAAATAGAGATCGGTTTCGTCGGCTTGGATGCGGCCGGCGGCGGCGGTGATGCCGATGTCCTGCCCTTTGGCTTCGGCCAGCGGCAGCACGTCGCAGCGCACGCGGGCGAAAACGGTCTGCATATCGCTGATGCCGCAATCGCCGCTTTGCAGCGACTGGGCACGCGCCAGCGACAGTAATTGTTCGAGCAGGTGGCGGTGGCGGCGGGATGGCCTGCTGGACGTTTTCAAGCCGAGCGCGGGCGGCATCGTCCAATTCGTGGGCGGCCAGGCGCTCGGCCTGCAGCGACAGGGCGGTGAGCGGGCTGCGCATTTCGTGGGCGGCATCGGCGATACGAGCGCTGCTGCTGGCGCATGGCGGCGTCGATTTTTCCAGCATGCGGTTTTACCGCCAGCACGAAGCCCCGCACTTCGGCGGGCAGATCGCGGGTGTCGAGCGCGGCGGTGTCGTCGTCGCGGCGTTTTTGCAGCTATCGCCCAACTCGCGCAGCGGGCGTAGGGTGCGGCGGACGATGAAAACCACCAGCACGCCGGTCAGCAGCGCCAGCAGCAGCAGCAGCGGCACGGCGCTGCTTTCGGGCGGCGGCAAGGCCTGCTCTTCGCGGTATTCGGTTTTCCCTGAAGACTACCACGCGCCCGCCGATGCCGTGCTTCACATACACGCGGTAGCTGTCGCCGTCGTGGCGGACATCGTGAAAGCCTTCGCCGCTGTCAGCCGGCAGCGGCAGATAGTGCTAGAGATCGGGCGGGGTGCGCTCGGTTTGAACGAAAATGCGCATATCGTCATCGCCGCCGCCGGCATGGTGCGGCACCACGGCGGTGGGCGAGATGTAGGCGGCAATCTGGCGCAGGGTTTCGTCCTGCACTTCGTAGCTGGCGCGGTAGCTGCGGTAAAGGCGGCGATGCCGGCAAGGGCGGCGGTTACCAGTGCCAGCACAATCAGCGCGCCCGACAGGCGCAACCGCAACGAATGCAGAAAGGCGGACGGCAGCAAGCGGCGGACAATCGTCATCACGCGCCCTCTTTGGGCACCAGCCAGCCGGCGCTGCGCACGTTTTTGATGTGCTTTTGCCGATTTTCTTGCGCAGGCCGTGAATCAGGAAATCAACGGCGTTGCTTTTTCGACTTCTTCGCCCCAGCCGTAGAGTTTGTCTTCCAAATCGGCGCGGGAAAAATCATGCCCGGCCGCAGCATCAGCGCCTGCAGCAGGGCCATTCCTATTGCTCAGGATGATGGTTTCAGGCTGCCCGGCCACGCTCACGCTGCGGGTGGCGGGGTCAAGGGTGATGGCGCCGTTGCTCAGCAGGGGCGCTGGCGTGGCCGCCGCGACGGCGCAGCAGGGCGCGGATGCGTGCCAGCAGTTCGCGGCGGTGTCGAAGGGTTTGACCAGATAGTCGTCGGCGCCGCCGTCAGTCCGCCAGCCGGCTGCCGATATCGTCGCGGGCGGTGAGTATCAGCACCGGCAGCTGTTGCCGCCGCCGCGGATTTTTCGCCAGCACGTCAGCCCGTCGCGGCGCGGCAGCCCCAAATCCAGCAGCAGCAGATCGTATTGCTGCGCGCGCAGGGCGCTGTCGGCGGCGATGCCGTCGGCAACGCGATCGGCGGCATAGCCGGCATCTTTTCAGGCTGCCCTGTCAGCGCTCGGCAACTCAGCGTCGTCGTCTTCGGCGAGCAAAAATACGCATTGTTTTTGTCCTTCATAGTGGTTTTCAGGCTGCCTGACAGCCTTAAGCTTGCACGGCAGCCTGAAACGGGGTTCAGCCCAGCGGCATCATTTCGATCTGGTCCATGCCGTGCGAAAGCGCTCGCCGATGGTACGGAAACGCAGCGGGATGTCGGAAACGTAAAAACGGTAGCGTCGGGCGCGGGATTGGCGCTGTTGAGCAGGCGGCATCAGCCAGTGCGCGGGCGGGCGGCTTCGGCGGTGGTGAGCGCGGAATCGACCAGCTCGACTTCCTGCGCTCCTGCCTCAGCAGCGGCTTGAGCAGCGGATAGTGGGTGCAGCCCAAAACCAGCGTGTCGATGCGCTCGGCCAACAGCGGTTTGAGATACTCGCGCACCGTCAGCCGCGTTACTTCGTGGCCGAGCCAGCCTTCTTCCACCAGCGGCACCAGCAGCGGGCAGGACTGCGACTGCACGCGGGCGTCAGGGTGGCGGCTGTGGATGGCGCGGGCGTAGGCGTTGCTGCTTTACCGTGGTGGCGGTGGCGATCACGCCGATGTGGCTCGTTGCGCGTGGTGGCGAGCGCGGCTTCGGCGCCGGCGGCAATCACGTCGAGCACCGGCATGTGCCCGCCGCCTCGCCGCACTTTGTGCTGACCACCGCGGCAATGGTGTTGCAGGCAATCACCAGCGCTTTAACGTCTTGGCTGAGCAAAAATCGACGATTTGCGCGGTAAAGGTTTCGATGGTGCTGCGCGACTTCATGCCGTAGGGCACGCGGGCGGTGTCGCCGAAATAAACGATGTTTTCCATCGGCAGCCGCTCCATCAGCGCACGCACCACGGTCAAACCGCCGACGCCGGAATCAAACACGCCGATCGGGCGCGACTGGTTGCTGTTGCTATCCATTTTGTATCTTCAAGCAGCCTGAAAAAGAAAGGCGCCATTCTAGCGCAAAGGCGGCGGGCTGTTCATGCAGGCAGCCTGAAAGCGGCGGCGCGGGCGCAGGCTTTCAGCTGCTGCGGGCAGCGCGCGGCGGCTAAATGCCGTGCCAAAACAGCGCCGATAGCGTATCATGCGCCCTTGCGTGATTGCTCTAAACCCGCATCCGGCAGCCTGAAAACCCGGCGGCGGCGTTTTTTAGCCCTCCGCATGAAAAAAAGCAGTAAAATCGCGCCGCATTTTCACCCGCACCGGCGGCCGCCGCGCCGCCCGATGGAGCCATAATGAAACCCGTTTTTCTCGACTTTGAACAACCGATTGCCGAACTGACAAAAATCGAAGAACTGCGCCTGGTGCAGGACGATTCGGCGGTCGATATTTCCGACGAAATCGCCCGTTTGCAGAAAAAGCCGCGATTTGGCCAAATCCATTTTCAGCAAACTCACGCCCGCGCAGGTCTCGCAGGTTTCGCGCCACCCGCAGCGCCCTATACCTTCGACTACATCGCCGCGCTGTGCACCGACTTCCAAGAGCTGCACGGCGATCGTCATTTTGCCGACGACCACGCTATTGTTGGCGGCTTGGCGCGGTCTGACAGCCAGAGCGTTGTTGTGATCGGCCACCAGAAAGGCCGCGACGCAAAGAAAAATCCGCCAGCAACTTCGGCATGCCGCCCCGAGGGGCTACCGCAAAGCCTGCGCTCTGATGCAGACTGCCGAAAAATTCGGCCTGCCGGTGCTCACTTTCGTCGATACCCCGGCGCCTACCCCGGCATCGGCGCCGAAGAGCGCAACCAGTCCGAAGCCATCGGCCGCAACCTGTACGAGCTGACCAAGCTCAAAGTGCCAGTGATCTGCACCATTATCGGCGAGGGCGGCTCCGGCGGCGCACTGGCGATTGCCGTCGGCGATTATGTCAACATGCTGCAATACTCCACCTATTCGGTGATTTCGCCCGAAGGCTGCGCGTCGATTCTGTGGAAAACCGCCGAAAGGCCGCCGATGCCGCCGCCGCTGGGCATCACCGCCGATCGGCCGTTCAAGCTCAATCTGATCGACCGCGTCATCGAAGAGCCGCTGGGCGGCGCCCACCGCGACCACGCCGAAACCGCCCGCCGCGTCAAAGTGGTGGCTGAGCAGCTCTCGCAGGCGCAGGCGATGCCGCTCTCCGATTTGCTCGAGCGCCGATTCGGCCGCATCGCAGCCTACGGCGAATTTCTGAATAAATCACCCGAAGGCGGCCTGAAAACGTTTTTCAGGCTGCCTTTTGCTCGTTTTCTTTTGTTTGCGTTTACCCTATGGCAGGGCAATTCCTTCGGACAACTGTTCCGCATCACCACTTTCGGCGAAAGCCACGGCGAAGCCATCGGCTGCATCATCGACGGCTGCCCGCCCGGCTTGGCGCTTAGCGCAGACGACATCCAGCCCGATCTCGACCGCCGCAAACCCGGCACCAGCCGCCACGTTACCCAGCGCCGCGAGGCCGACCGCGTGGAAATCCTTTCCGGCGTCTTCGAGGGCAAAACCACCGGCACCCCCATCGCCCCTGCTGATCCGCAACACCGACCAGCGCAGCAGAGACTACGGCGCCATCGCCGAGCAGTTCCGCCCAGCCATGCCGACTACAGCTACTGGCACAAATACGGCATCCGCGATCACCGCGGCGGCGGCAGAAGTTCCGCCCGCGAAACCGCCGCCCGCGTGGCTGCCGGCGCCGTTGCTAAAAATGGCTGCGCGAGCGCTTCGGCACCGAAATCGTCTCGCTGGGTTACGCAGGTGGGCGAAAAAGCCATCACTTTTCGAGGGGCGAAGAATTTATCGGCCAGAACCCCTTTTTCGCCGCCAACCGCAGCCAGATCGCCGAATTGGAAGACTATATGGACAGCGTGCGCAAATCGCTCGATTCGGTCGGCGCCCGCCTGCACATCGAAGCGCGGCAGGTGCCAGTGGGCTGGGGCGAGCCGGTGTTCGACCGCCTGGACGCCGACATCGCCCACGCGCTGATGAGCATCAACGCCGTGAAAGCCGCTGCCATCGGCGACGGTTTCGACGCCGTTGCCCAGCGCGGCAGCGTGCACGGCGACGAACTCACGCCGCAGGGCTTTGCCAGCAACCACGCCGGCGGCATACTCGGCGGCATTTCCACCGCCAGACCATCCGCGCCGATTTTGCCGTCAAGCCCACCAGCTCCATCGCCACCCCGCGCCGCAGCATCGACATCCAGGGCGAGCCGGTAGCATCGCCACCCACGACCGCCACGACCCCTGCGTCGGCCTGCGCGCTGCGCCGATTGCCGAAGCGATGCTGGCGCTGGTGCTGATCGACCACGCCCTGCGCCAGCGCGCGCAAAACGCCGATGTCGAAGTGTTCACCCCTGATATCGAACGCGCGCCCAGTCCCTAAAACTCATAGGCAGCCTGAAAAGCCCGAATCCGGCTTTCAGGCTGCCTTTCTGCGTTTTTGGCTTTTCAGGCTGCTTTTAAACTTTAAATCCCATGAAAAACATCGTTATCCTGATTTCCAGCCGCGGCAGCAATATGCAGGGCGGTGGTTGAAGCCCGCATTCCCGATGCCCGCGTTGCGCTGGTGCTGTCCAACAAAAGCGACGCCGCCGGCCTGGCGTGGGCGGCGCAACAGGGCATCGCCACCGCCGCGCTGAACCACCGCGACTATGCCGACCGCGCCGCGTTCGATCGCGCGATGATCGCCGAAATCGACCGCCACCGGCCCGATCTGGTATTGCTGGCGGGCTTTATGCGCATCCTGACTCCCGAATTTTGCGCGCATTACGCCAGTCCACCTGATCAATATCCATCCCTCGCTGCTGCCGTCCTTCCCCGGCCTGCACACCCACCGCCGCGCCATCGAAGAAGGCTGCCGGCTGCCGGCTGCACTGTCCACTTCGCCACCGCCGAGCTCGACAGCGGCCCGATTATCGCCCAGGCGGCGGTGCCGGTTTTGGATGGCGACAACGAAGACACCCTTTGCGCGCGCGTGCTGGCAGCCGAACACCGCATTTTGCCGCAGGCGGTGGCCGATTTTCTGGCAGGCGGCCTGAAACCGACTACCGCCGCGTGCTCGGCCGCGCCCAAGCCGAAGCCGGCAGCCGGCTGGAAAACTGAATCCCGCTGAAAAAGCCCGCCACGCCAGTAGTGATTCGGCGGCGGTATCCGCTATAATCCCGCCGTTTTTGCCTATCCCGTTCAGGAGCTACCGATGAGTGCCATTACCGACATTTTCGCCCCGCGAAATTCTCGATTCGCGCGGCAACCCCACCGTAGAATGCGACGTGCTGCTGGAAAGCGGCGTGATGGGTCGCGCCGCCGTAGCCCAGCGGCGCTTCACCAGCTCGCGCGAAGCGCTGGAGCTGCGCGACGGTGATGCTGCCCGCTATCTGGGCAAAGGCGTGCTCAAAGCCGTTGAAAACATCAATAACGAAATCGCCCAGGCGCTGATCGGCATCGACGCTTCCGAGCAGGGGCTATATCGACCGCATCCTGCTCGATCTGGACGGCACCGACAACAAAGGCCGTCTCGGCGCCAACGCCACGCTGGCGGTATCGCTGGCCGTTGCCGCGCGCCGCCGCCGAAGACGCCGGCCTGCCGCTCTACCGCTACTTGGGTGGCGCCGGCCCGATGGCGATGCCGGTACCGATGATGAACGTCATCAACGGCGGCGAACACGCCAACAACAGCCTGGACATCCAGGAATTTATGATTATGCCCGTTGGCGCCCAGTCCTTCCGCGAAGCTGCGCTGCGGCGCCGAAGTCTTCCACGCGCTGAAAAACTGTGCGACGGTAAAGGCTTCCCCACCACCGTCGGCGACGAAGGCGGCTTCGCCCCCAATCTCGGCAGCCAGCCCAGGGAAGCGCTGGAGCTGATTCAGGAAGCGGTAGCCGCAGCCGGCTACACCGTCGGCGAAGACGTGGTATTCGCGCTCGACTGCGCCTCCAGCGAGTTCTACCGCGACGGCAAATATCACCTGTCCGCCGAAGGTCTGGCGCTCCAGCGCAGAATTTGCCGACTACCTGGCCGACTTGGTGGAAAAAATTTCCCCATCGTTTCCATCGAAGACGGCATGGACGAGAACGACCGCGACGGCTGGAAGCTGCTCACCGCCAAACTCGGCGGCAAAGTGCAGCTGGTGGGCGACGATTTATTCGTTACCAACCCCGCCATCCTGGCCGAAGGCATCAAAGACGGCATCGCCAATGCCCTCTTGGTAAAGTGAACCAAATCGGCACCCTGAGCGAAACCCTGCAGGCCGTCGATCTGGCCAAAGCGCCACCGCTACGCCAGCGTGATGAGCCACCGCTCCGGCGAAACCGAAGATTCCACCATCGCCGATCTGGCCGTAGCACACCAACTGCATGCAGATCAAAAACCGGCTCGCTCGCGCTCCGACCGCATGGCCAAATACAACCAGCTTCTGCGCATCGAAGAAGAGCTGGGCGATGTCGCCTACTACCCTGTACGCGAAGCCTTCTACCAACTCAAAGCGTAACTGTTTTTCAGGCTGCCTGAGCCTGCGGTTTTTCAGGCAGCCTGAAAACGAAAAAGGCACACCGTGAAATACATTACCTTCATCCTGCTGACCATTCTCGGCGGGTTGCATTTTCAAATCTGGAAACCCGGCGGCCTGCGCGCCCAATACGCCGAGCCAGCGCCCAAGCCGCCGATTTTGCCAGCCGCAACGAAGGCGCGCGCATCAACAACAACATCCTGCGCGCCGAAGTCGAAGACCTGAAAAACGGCTACGAAGCCGTAACCGAACTGGCCCGCTTCCAGCTGGGCCATATCCGCGACGGCGAAATCTACTACGACTAGCCACGGCGAAGAGCCATAAACACCCGCCCGCAGCAGCCGCGTGCCAACGGCAAACAGCCCAGCAGCCTGAAAAGCCCTTGCGCTTTTCAGGCTGCTTTCATGCAGTTTCAACAGCAGAATCTGCGTTAATGTCGGCATTATGCAACGCTTTGATTGCGGTTTTTGTTGCCCAAAACGCCTAAAAACGAAAAGCAAAATGCGTTTTATTTTGCAAGATGTTTGCGCGGCATCAAACAAAACGGCTCCCACCTGCGGTTTAGCGGTGGCGCAACATAACAGTCCGTCCATAATCGCCGTTTTTCCAACCCCGCAACCGCAAAGGAGCTTTTTAATGAAACTGCGTCTGTCCCTGCTGACCGCACTGTGCGCCGCTTCCCTTTCCACCGCTGCTGCCGCCCATCGGGGCTGGTCCTACACCGGCGACGACGGCCCCGAACACTGGGGCAATCTGAGCCCAGCCTACGCCACCTGCCAGAGCGGAAACCAGTCGCCGGTGGATTTGGCCGCCGGTTCCGACCGCGGTCAACCGCACCGCCTTTCGTTACGGTCCGATGAACTACAGCGTGGAAAACAGCACACACCATCCAGGCCACACCCGCCGAAGCCAACCAGTCGCTGAAGCTCGGCGGCAGACATCTTCACCTTTCAGCAGTTTCACTTCCACACCCCAGCGAGCACACTTTTCGACGGCAAATGCTTCCCGATGGAAGCGCATTTCGTCCACCAGTCCGACAGCGGCGAATTGGCGGTGCTGGGCGTGATGTTTTGTCGAGGGCAAAGAAAACCCCGCGCTCAAACCGCTGCTGGCGCAGCCGCTGAAAAGCCGGCGAAAAAAGCCGAGCTGGCCGATGAAACTTGACATCATGCCGATGTTCCCGCGCGGGCAGAAGCACTACCGGCTCAACGGTTCGCTGACCACCCGCCCTGCAGCGAAGGCGTGAACTGGATCGTTTTCAAACATCCGGTCAGCGCCAGCAAAGCACAACGAAGCCATGCGCGCTATGATCGGCACGACAACAACCGCCCCGTGCAGCGCTGAGACGCGCGGATTGTGGTCGAGGAATAAAAGCGCCGCTTAACGCGGCATCCGGCCGCCGGGCCCCTGGCTTCCGGCGGTTTTTGTATCTGCCGGTTTTTCAGGCTGCCTGTCAGTCAAAAGCAGCCTGAAAAGCAAAAACAAAACATTCCAACAAAACAGCGAAAATCCGCCACAAAAAGTATAATCGCAATCGCTTCTATATTATCAACCGAATTATCGGATGATTGTCCCGCTTCCAAACCCAACAAGGAATCTCCATCGAAAATCCTCCGCCCCGCAGCCGTCCTACTCTGATTGCCCTGGCGCTGGTGCCGCTGTTTGCTTTCGGCCAGGACGCGACCGAACTCGAAACCGTCAAGGTAACCGGCTCGCGCCCCGAATCGCTCAACCAAGGCTATTCCACCGACGGCACATATGCGCCGCTGGGCATCGGCATGACCCTGCGCGAAACGCCGCAAAGCGTGAGCGTAACCACCTCAAACAGATGGAAGACTGGAAACTCGACAGCCTGCGCAAAGTGATGGAGCAGACCAACGGCGTCACCGTAAGCGGCGGCGGCGGCAGCGACCGCTATGCGCGGGCTGCACTCGCGCGGCATGGGTGAAAAACTTCCAGATGGACGGCGCTCCACCGCAGCCTCGGTCTCAGCAAAGACTCGTGGACAGGCTGGGGCGGCGTGGATACCCGCGCGCTCGACCGCGTGGAAGTGCTGCGCCCAGCGCGTCCGCCCTCTTGGGCGGCACTGGCGTCCCTCCGCACAGAGGAGCCTCGTGCGCAAACGTCCCACCAGAGACTTCAGCCGAAATCAGCACCGAAATCGGCAACCACAGCCGTTGGGGCGTGAACGGCGACGTTTCAGCAGCCCGAACGCCGAGGGCAGCCTGCGCGCTCGCATCGTGGCGGGGGCACGAGCGTGGCGGCTACGATTGAAGACGCAAAAATGCGCAACAGCAGCCTGCATCGCCGTGGCACGAATGGGATGCCGCCCCGCCACCACCCTCCGTCGGCACCCAGCTGCAAAACCGCCGCGAAACCGACACCCCATCTTCCTGCCCACCGCCTACGACAGCGAAGGCTACCCGCTGAAAAACGAAATCAGCCGCCACGCCAACAATTCGCCCAAAGGCACATCCTACAAATACAGCAGCCGCAACGTGTTCGCCGAAGTACGCCACCGCTTTTCGCCCGACTGGAAAACCAAGCTCGAATACAACTGGACGCGCAACACCATACACGACCGCCAAGGCTACGCGGCGATGAAAACCGACCACGACACCCGCCGAAATCGAGCCTGCTCGAAACCGATTCGAGCGAGCACCATCCCACAGCTTCGCCGCCTCGGTGGACGGCAAATACAACCTTCTCGGCCGCAAACACGACATCCTGTTCGGCATCAGCGGCTTCAACACCAAAAACCCGCGCCCCAGCCGCTTTGCCCGTTACGACAACGCCTTCGGCCTGCACGACTTTCTAAACAACCGCAGCCTGCGCCCGCCAACCCGTACCCGACGCCGGAATACACCGCCGACGACGACATCCGTGCCCGCCAGTTCGGCGGCTGCTTCGCCACCCGCTTCCGCCCCACCGAGGCGCCCTCGCCCCTGATCGGCGGCGCGCGCTACAGCCGCATCACCATGCAAAAAGCCGAACACGTCGCGAGGCACAAACGAAAAAGTAAGCCGCAGCAAAGCCACCCCCACATCGGCGCGGTGTGCGACCTCACCGACCAACTCTCCGCCTACACCAGCTACGGCACCTCCTTCGAGCCCGTGTTCGACAAAGGCCAGAGACGGACGCTTCCTCAAACCCACCACCGGCGCAACATCGAAATCGGCCTCAAAGGCGAGTCGACCAACGCCTCAACGTCTCCGCCGCCCTCTTTGACACCCGCAAAAACGGCATGCCCAAATACGTGGAAAGCGGCGACTACTACGTTTCCGAAGACAACATCCGCACACGCGGCTTTTGAAACCGAAGCCGCCGGCCGCATTAACGACAACTGGTTCGTCAGCGCAGGCTACACCGTGCAAAAACCGCAAAGGCGGCGAAGACCCTACGAAGCCGACCTGCCGCGCCACCAAATCAAACTCGCCACCACCTATGATTTGAACGGCGTCTCACCCTCGGCGGCAGCCTGCGCTGGCAGAGCAAAACCAGCAACATCAACAAAAGCGCGCTGGCCGACGAAAACGACGCTCCCTCGCTCGAACGCGCCCGCAAGTCTGCCACCCAGAAAGCCTACACCCTGGTTGACCTGATGCCGCCTACCGCATCAACACAAAACGCCGGGGTACGCTCAATATCAACAATCTCTTCAACACCCGTTACCGCACCTTTCCACCTTCCTTGCCTACGGCGAAGGGCGCAATGCGGTGCTGGGAGTTCAAATACCGCTTCTAAACGGCAAAAAGCAGCCTGAAAAGCTTTTACCCGCACACTCCGCTACGCTGCACAGGCTGCTTTTTGCATCCCCACCGCATCTGTTTGAATCTATCTGCGGGAACTGCATCCCAAGCCGTGCGGCACAAAGCAAAGGCAGCCTGAGTTTTCAGGCTGCCTGCAGCTCGACTGCCGGCGCAGTATTTAACAGTGGTTTACCGAAGTTTCCAGCCGCCTCTGATTTCGCCGTACCTCGTTTTGTGCCTGCGAACCCTGCGCAGCACAGGCGGCAAGGCGTAGCGGCACCATACTGCCAATACAGACCAGTTTTTCGCAGTGTGTTCATATTGTTTCCTTTCTGTTTGAAGTACGGTTTGCAAAGCGCGGATTATATTTCAGGCTGCCGGTCAGGGCAAAAAGCAGCCTGAGCCGCCACCACCGCTTTCAGGCTGCTTTTGCCGCGGACTCAGCCGCGCCAGAAACCCTGTTTTTCAGAAGGCCGCCAGCCGCTCGGCAAACAGGGCGTAGCCGCGCGCGTTGGCGTGGATGGCATCGGATCTTAAACCGGCGTCGCTGAGAATGTCGCCCAGCCGCCGGCAAACAGCGGCACGCGGTATTCGCCGGCCAAATCGGCGTACAGCGGATGGTCCGACAGGCTGCCGACCAGCGCACCGAGACTGGGCTGCGGCTCGGCAATCAGCACCAGCGAGCACGCCGGCGGCCCTGCACGGCGGCGATGGTGCTGCCGATGTGGCGACGGGTTTCGGCTTCGGCACGCGGCGCAGAAATCGTTGCCGCCGATGCCCAGCAGCACCAGCAGGCGACTGCTTCATCAGCGCCGGCAGCGCGCCAGCGCCTGCGAAGTGTCGCCGGACACGCCGCCGTTGACCAACTGCCAGCCGGTCAGTGCTGACAGCTTGCGCGGATAGGCGGCTTCGGGCGGCGCGCCGTAGCCGTAGGTCAGCTGAGTCGCCGAGCGCCAGCACCGTGCGCCGCGCGGCAGGCGCTGTGTTTGGCGCCGCAGGCGCAGGCGGCCAGCAGCGGGGCGGCGGTGCCGAACAGAAAATGGCGGCGGTCGGTGGTCATGGGTTTCCCTTTTTCACAGTTATCCGGCTGCGCCGAAAAATGCTGGGCGCTGTCGAACCGGAATAAGCGGCGTTTTTCAGGCTGCCTGCAGCCTGAAAAAGCAACCTGAAAGCCGTTTTGCGCTTTCAGGCTGCTTTTCGCGTAACGCCGCGGGATGTTCAGCTTTCTTCGTCCTGCAGATTGAGTTTTTCGGTAGGGGCGTCGGTTTTATCGGGGTCTTCGTTGCGGGTCAGGCGCAGGATGTCGTGCTCGAGATCGGCGATGCGGCTGTGCAGCACCACGTCTTTCACCGCCAGCAGGTTGCTGCTGTTCATGGGAAAAAACAGCGCAGGCCGAGACCGAGCAACAATCAGGGTGTCAGCGCGGGTCGCCAGCCATTTCGCCACACGGATACCGGCTTGCCCATGCGGTTGGCGGTGCCGAGATGATGTGGGCGAGCGAGGCGCACCACGGCGAGGGTGGGCGGGCTGGTAGAGATAGGCGACGGCATCGTCGCCGCGATCGACTCGACAGGGTGTATTGGATCAGATCGTTGGTGCCGATGGATACGAAGTCGAGATATTTGAGCAGGCTGGACACGGTGAGGTGCGGCGGACGGGATTTCGATCATGCAGCCGACTTCGATGTCGCCGAAGGCTTCGCCGCGCTCGGTGAGCTGGCGGCGGGCGGTATCCAGGTGGATCAGGCTTTGTTTGAGCTCGGACAGGCTGAGTCATCAGCTCACATCATTTTGATTTTGCCGACACGGCGGCGCGCAAAATAGCGCGCATCTGGGTGCGGGAACATCACCGGCTCGGCGTGGCACAGACGGATACCGGTCAGCCCCAGCGCGGGGTTGGCGGCGGCGTTAGCACGTGCCGTGGCCGCCGAACCAGCGCAGGTTTTATCCACGCCCAAATCGACGGTGCGGATGGTGCATTCTTTGCGCTTTGAGTTTTTATGCGGTTTCGGCGTAGGCGTGAAAGACAGCTCGTCTTCGTCGGGCGGGTTGTCGCGGTTGAGATGAGAAACTCGCTGCGCAGCAGGCCGACGCCGTCGGCGCCGAGCTTGAGCGGGTTTTTGACTCGCCGCGCTTTCGATATTGGTACCAAGGTTCGATCTCTTCGCCGTCGGGCGTAGTGGCGGCGGTGTTTTTGAGTTTGTTGAGCTGGCGCTGGCGGCTTTTGTATTCGCGCAGCAGACGGCGGTATTCGGCGAGCACGGTTTCGTCGGGCTCGATAATCAGGGATGCCGGTGATGCCGTCCACCACCCATTCGTGTTCGCTGATCAGCGCACGGGCGTTGCCCAAAACCGATTACCGACGGAATGTTCAGGCTGCGGCCGAGTATGGCGGTGTGGCTGGTGGCGCCGCCGGCGTCGGTTACGAAGCCTTCGATGCGCTGGTCTTTGAAATAAACGGTATCGGCGGGGAAAGGTCGTGGGCGATCAGAATGGTGTCGTCCAGCAGATTGGCATCGAGATTGATTTCGGTGCTCTGGTCAGCCAGGATTTTTCTGGATGCGCTCGACCACCTGCACGCATATCCTGCTTGCGGGTGCGCGGGTATTCGTCGCCGATGTCGTCAAACTAGCGGCTTAGCGCGTCGGTTTGGATGCTCCAGCGCCCATTCGGCGTTGATCTGGCGCTCGAACAGAATGTCCACCGGCTCGCGCGACGGGGTAACGTCGGCCAGCAGCATCAGGTGCAGCGAGATAAAGGCGCCCAGCTCGGTCGGGGGCGTTTTTCGGAATGGCGCTGCGCAGCTGCTCGAGCTGGCGGCGGGTGGTTTTTGACCGCGGCTTCGCACAGCGCTCGGCCTCGGCCGCCAGCGCCTCGGGCGGCAAATCGAGCTGCGACACTTCGGCCACCCCGCGCCGCACCAGATGGGCGCGGCCGATGGCGATCCGCCGCCTGCGGCATAACCGTACCAGCTCAATCACCTTATTCTCCTTCGCCGAAGAAATCGGCCCTACCAGCGCAGTCCAGTTCGGCCATCGCCTGCGCTTCGTCGAGCGCCGTCGGTTTTTCGATTTCGATGGTACTGCCCTGCGCCGCCGCCAGCATCATCAGCCCCAATGCTTTTTGCCGTTTACCCGCTTGCCCTTGCGGCTGACCCACACTTCGGCGGCAAAACGGCACCGGCAGTTTTGGTGAACTTGGCCGACGCGCGCGCGTGCAGCCCGAGCTTGTTGACGATTTCGACTTCCTGTTTGAGCATGGCCGTTACCTTTGGTCTGCGGGTGAGAACTGTGCTTTCAGGGCTGCCTGCGCGGCGCGGTGCCGCAGGCAGCCTGAAAAGCGGATGCGCCGATTATATAGCGAAGCGCGGCGGCGTGCTAAAATGCCCGCCTTTTACCGACGCGCCTCTTTTCAGGCTGCCTGAAACCCGCACCCGCCATGTCCTACCAAGTTCTCGCCCGCAAGTGGCGCTCGAAAACCTTTGCCGATCTCAGTCGGCCAGGGAACACGTTGTCAAAGCCCTGCAAAACGCGCTCGACAAGGCCGCCTGCACCACGCCTGTTGCTCACCGGCACGCGCGGCGTGAAAAACCACCATCGCCCGCATCCTCGCCAAAAGCCTCAACTGCGAAACACCGTCCCACGGCGAACCCTGCGGCCAATGCCCCTCCTGCACCGCCATCGACCAGGGCCGCTTTGTCGATCTGCTCGAAATCGACGCCGCCTCCAACACCGGCATCGACAACATCCGCGAAGTGCTGGAAAAACGCCCAATACGCCCCCACCGCCGGCAAATACAAAGTCTATATCATCGACGAAGTGCACATGCTCTCAAAAAGCGCCTTCAACGCCATGCTCAAAACGCTGGAAGAGCCGCCCGGCCACGTCAAATTCATCCTGGCCACCACCGACCCGCACAAAGTCCCCATCACCGTCCTTTCCCGCTGCCTGCAGTTCGTGCTGCGCAATATGACGCCCGCCCAGGTGTCCGGCCACCTTGCCCGCGTGCTCGACGGCGAACAGATCGCCTACGACCAAGCCTCGCTCGCCCTGATCGGCCCGTACCGCCAACGGCTCGATGCGCGACGCCTTAAGCCTGCTCGACAAGCCATCGCCATGGGCGGCGGCAGCGTTTGCGAAAAGCCGACGTGCGCCAAATGATCAGCGCCGCCGACCGCCGCTACTGTACACCCTGCTCAATGCCCTGGCCGCGCGCGGCAGCGCCGCCATCGATTGCCGAAGCCCGCCGGATGGCGCCAACGCCGTCGGCTTCGACGGCGCCCTGCACGATCTGGCCGCCCTGCTGCAGCAAATCGCCCTATTGCAAACCATACCGCAGGCCGCCGACAGCAGCGATCCCGAACACGCCACCCTATCCGCCCCTTTGCCCAACAGTTCAGCGGCGAACAAATCCAGCTTACTACCAATGCCTGCTCCACGGCCGCCGCGACCTAGCCGCTGGCGCCCGACGAATACGCCGGCTTCGTGATGACTCTGCTCGCATGCTCGCCTTCGCCCCCTTCGCCGCCGAAGCCGTGCCCGCCGGCAGCCGTATCGAAAAGGCGTCGGCACCGCGCCCTGCTCTGCCTGCCGCAGCCGCAGGGGCAGCCCTGAAAAGCCCCAAAGCATCTGTTCAGGCTGCCGCAGAACAGACTAAAGCAGCCTGAAAAACGGTTTTTCAGGCTGCCGCTGTCGTCCGATCACCTCCGCGCAGGCTGTTTCAAACACCGAAGCCGCCGCCGTGGGTCGAGTTCTTGATCGACAAAAACCGCTGCTAAGCAGCCTGAAAACAGCGAAGCCGCCGAACAGCAACAAAACTTTCAGGCTGCCGCAAAACCCTAAAGGCGGACGCCGTAAGCGCAAAAGGCAACCTGAAAACCCGATTTCAGACTTCCGGCAATCAGGACGACACCCGCCGTGGGCGAGACGAAAGCAGCCTGAAAGCCGAGAGCGCCGTTGTCGGAACCAGCCGAAACCGCCGTTCAGGCTGCCGCCGAGTCCGTCGAACCCAAAGGCAGATTTCCGAACCGCCGCGACCGCCGCTACTCCAAAGCAGCCTGAAAGCCCTGCCGATGCGGTTTCAGGCTGCCGAAGTCACTGCGACCGCAGCCCGCCCAAACGCAAAAAGCCGCAGCAAAAAAGCCGCGACCGAAAGCCGAAGCACCAAAGCAGCCTGAAAACGGCTGCAGGCTGCCCACAAATGATGCAGCTTCCGGCGATGCAGCTCGGATGCGAAAGCCGACAACACCGGTACTGCCGGACAAAAAGCAGCCTGAAAGCGCCGCGCCGATGCCCGGGTGTCGGCTGCCAACTGGCCGCTGATTGCCGAACGCATCGGCTCGCAGGTGGCGGCGGCGCGACGTCTGCTGCGCCATACGGCGTGGGTGGCGCTGGAAAACGGCGTGCTGCATCTGTCGCTGCGGCGGGACAAGCCAATGCCGTGGTGCGTAAAAGAGTATTTCGACCGCATCGCCGCCGCGCTCACCCCGAAGCCTACGGCCGGGTTCGCCATCAAACCCAAGACTGGCAGGACGGCCAAAGGGTTGGGAAACGCCCGATATGTATGCCGATCGCCGCAAGGGCGAAGACCGCGAGCGGGCGCGCACGCTGCTGGAGCGAGGACCCGACGCTGCGCCAAATCAGAAACCTTCGGCGCCAAATGGCAGGAGCGGTCGCTAACCCTGCTTGCCGAGCATCCCGCCTAAACGGCAGCCTGAAAGCCGCTGCGGCCGTTTTTCCAGGCTGCCTGCGGCATCCGCATCCCCTGTAAAGGAAGCAAGCCATGACCATTATCGTAACGGCGCCGCCAGGCTTTGTCGCCAACAATATTGTCAAAGCGCTGAATGAGCGCGGCATTACCGACTTTATCGTGGCGGTGGACAATCTCAACCGCGCCGAAAAATTCCGCAATCTGGCCGACTGCGACATCCTGCATTATCTCGACAAGCACGAGGTTTTATCCGCCAGGGTGCGCGAGCACATCCTGCCCTACCGCGACATCCGCGCCGTTTTTCCATCAGGGCGCCTGCTCCGACACCATGAACCACGACGGCCTCTATGTGAGTGGACAACAACTACCAGTACAGCCTCGATCTCTTGGACTGGTGCCAGGACGAGCGCATCCGTTTCTCCTACGCCTCCAGCGCGGCGGTGTGCACGGCGGCGGCGGGCGTGTTCAGCGAAGCGCGCGAATGCGAAAAGCCCGCTCAATGTGTACAGCTCTCCAAATTCCTGTTCGACCAGGTGGTGCGCCGCCGCAGCGCCGCCGGCCTGAGTGCGCAGGTGGCGGGTTTCCGCTATTTCAACGTGTACGGCGCGCGCGAGCAGCGCACAAGAGGCGCATGGCTCGGTAGCCTTCCACCATTTCCACCAGTACCGAAAAGCTCGGCGCACGTTACCCTGTTCGGCGGCTGGGACGGCTATGCCGACGGCGCGCAGGCCGCGATTTCGTCAGCGTGGAGACGTGGTCCAAAAGTGAATCTGTTTTCTTCGACCATCCGGAAAAGGTCCGGCATTTTTCAATCTCGGCACCGGCCGCAGCCAGCCGTTTAACGATTTGGCCGCCGCCACCGTCAATGCCTGCCGCGCCGCCGAAGGCAAGCCCGCTTCGAGTTTGGACGAGCTGGTCAAAGAAGAACTGATCCGCCTCCCCTTCCCCGACGCGCTCAAAGGCAAATACCAAGCTACACCAAAGCCGACATCTCGCGCTGCGCGTGCCGGCTACCGAGACAACTTCTACAGCGTGGAAGGCGTGTCGCGCTATGTGCAAACCCTGCTGGCGGCAGCCTGAAAGCCCTGCGGCGGCCTGAAAAACGCCTTTCAGGCTGCCTGAAAATTCCCGAAACCCGACGCGTACCGATATCAAAGCCTTCACCGTTTGGGCCCAAAAACGCCCGCCACCTGCTCAAAATCGGGCGCGCGCACGCAAATCGAAAGCCTGGCGGCTGCGCGACCGACCTGACATCCCACCAGTTTCCGTTTGCCGTCGATGTGCGGCGCAGCCATCCACCTGCAGGAATACGGCACCGGCTGGAAGCTGCCACCGGCAACTACCGCCGCTGGCTCGACGATATGATTGACGCCGTTGCCTTTGTCAGCGGTTTTGACCGCGAAGCGGTGTTTCTCAAACACAGCGCGCCCGCCAGAAAGGGACGCAGCGGTACCAGAAAACCGGCAGCGACGGCGAAGACTTTACGGTGGCGGGACGGCAGCATCGCTTCTGGGTTAATCTCGGCAAATATCTCGATACCGGCCTGTTTCTCGACCACCGCAGCACCCGCGCCCGCGTCGGCGCCGAAGCCGAAGGCAAGCGCTCAACCTGTTTGCCTACACGGCGGCTTTACCGTGTATGCCGCCACCGGCGCGCGCGGTTTCAACGAGGTGTTGATTTGTCAACACCCTATCTCAAATGGGCGCAGCGCAATTTCGCCCTCAACGGCATCGACGCCGAGCGCCACCGCACCGTGCGCGCCGATGTTTTCAATACCTGCGCGACGCGCAAGCAAAACAAAGCGCTTCGATCTGGTCGTACTCGACGGACCAGCTTTCAGCAACATGGCCGGCGTGCTCGACGTACGGCGACCATACCGCTATAATCGACGGCGCCATGGGCCTGCTCGATGCCGGCGGCACCCTATTTTTCAACAGCCTGCGCTTCCGCCTGAACGATGCGCTGGCGGCGCTACCATCGCGATTTGTCGCATGATCGGTTCCCAGATTTCCAGCAACCGCAAAGATCCACCGCTGCTCGGCGTTTTCGGGCAACCCTGAAAACGTAAACAGCACCCACCGTTTTTCCTCCCACACACAGGACACCGCCATGAGCGCGCGCGCATTTTACGCAACAACCCTATAAAGTCGCCATCGCCGCGATGGTCGGCACCGCCATCGGTTTGTACGACTACTACATCTACGCCGCCGCTGCGGTGCTGGTATTCAACACGCAGTTTTTCGACAAAAGCGACCCCAGTCGCCACTTTTTCTATCGCTCTCGACGCTGGCACCTTTTTCGCCCGCCCATCGGCTCCGGCGCTGTTCAGTACTTCGGCGACAAAATCCGGACGCAAAAAGACCTGGTCGCCTCACTGCTGACCATGGAGGCTGTCCACCGTCAGCATCGGCCTACCCAACTATAACGACATCGGCATCGCCGCACCGCTGCATGCTGTGCCTGTGCCGCGTCAGCCCAGGAGCATCAGGCTGGGCGGCGATGGGGCGGCGCAGCGCTGGTCGCCGCCACCGAAAACGCGCCAGAGCAAACGCGCCTGGTTCGGCACCTTTTCCGCAGCTGGGCGCGCCCATCGACGCTTCTGATGGCAACGGCGTGTTCGCCGCCATCAGTTCGCCATCGCCCACGAACAAATGGTTGCCTGGGGCTGGCGCATTCCCTTTATCGCCTCGCTGGTGCTGGTGTTCGTCGGCCTGTGGATGCGGCTGAGCATCACGAAAGCCACGTTTACCGCGAAGCCGAGAGACGAGCAAAAGGCAAAGGCCGCGCCGATTGCGCGATGTTCGCCCGCCATTTGGAAACCGGTGTTGCGAGTACTTTCATCATGGTGGCGACCTATGTGCTGTTTTACGACTATGACCGCCTTCCTGGCAAGTCTATTTCAAAAACCCCGCCACGCTTTCCGACTTCAGCCATCCCGCAGGGCTGGGGCTGCCGTAGCGCCACCGGCTTTCTGATGATTTCCTGCAGTGGTTTCGACGCCGCCATCAGCTTTTCCGGCGTGCGCGCCGACAAAATCGACCGCCGCCGCTTTTTGGTTTGGGTAACCGCCACGCCATCTCTCGTGCTCCGGGCTGGCATAGCCGCCGCTGTTTCTTACCAACGGCACGCCGCCAGACGTGTTTCGCACTTCTGATGGTCGGCATGCTGCTGATGGGGCTGACCTTCGGCGATAGCGCCACTGCTGCCCGAACTCTTCCCCACCGAAGTGCGCTACTCCGGCCTCCCTGCGTCTAACTTCTCCACCATCATCGGCGCCTCGATCGCACCCTGGTTTGCCATCAGCTGAACGAACACTACGGCATCCGCCGGCGTCGGCATCTATCTGGCCATCAACGCGTGCTGACGCTGGTTGCGCTGATCAGCACCCACGAGACCAAGATGTGGATCTGACCGAGAAACCGTAGAAACCGCCGCTTTCAGGCTGCCTGCCCAAACCAAAAGCGGCCCTGAAAACCCGTCTGGACGATTGGACAAAAGCAGCCTGAAAACCCAGCAAAAGGTTTTCGAGGCTGCTTTTCCTATGATAGCTGCTTTTGCCCTTGTCAATGCCATTGCCGTCATTCCCGCGCGGGCAGAAATCTTGTTGTATGCCAACAATGTTTTAAGAAACAAAATCTTGTTAAAGTCCCGGTAGATTCCACGCCTACGCAGTAGCTAGCGGACTGCGCAAACTGATGACGGTGGTAGTGGTTTCGCCAAAAGCGGCCTGCAAAAGCAAACAAAAGGCGAAAGAAACCGCAAACACGAGGCTGACAGACAAAGGCGGCCTGAAAAACGGTGAATTCCGTTTTCGGGCTCGCCGCTACGTTTCGAATCAGCTACAGGCCGGACGGTAAGCCAGGTTCTGTCGTCGGACAGCTCATTCATCTAAAGCGCACCGTTGCCGGTGTGCTCGACGCCACCCGAACGCTCGGCGGGCGCGTCTGTGCAAAGTTCTGTTTTGGTCTTGCTGCGGATGGGGTTTGGCCTGCTGCGCCTTGTTGCCAAGTGCAGTGCGCTCTTACCCCACCTTTTTCACCGCTGCCTGTGCCGCCTTTTTCAGGCTGCCATCGGCGGTTTTGCTTTCTGTTCCCTTTCCGTCGCGTTGCCGCGCCCGGCCAGTTAGCCGGCATCTGCCCTGTGCAGCGGACTTTCCTCCCCCGTATGCCTTACGCGATACGCGGCGACTGTCTGTCCCTGCCTGTACGGCGGCGGATTATCGCACAGAAACGACCGGCAGGCGGCCTGAAAACCTTGCGCTGCCTGGGCTGCCTGCAAGACAAAAACCGCCCTTTCCTGCTGGCGGAAAGGGCAGTTTAATATCGCCGGCGCAGCGCGGATGTATTGCCGACTTTGATTTTCTGCCACAGATTGGTGGTGCAGTTTTTCGCTTCGTTGTCCATCTGCGGCATCCGCAGAGGCCGTTAGCACGTCTTCGGCGTTCGGGAAAAATCGAACGAGGTGGCGACCAACTTAGGATCGAGTTTGTCGCGGGCGGGCGGGCTGGCGAGGGCGAAAGGTTACGGCGGCAGCGTTTTCGCCGCTACTTCGGGATCCAGCGTGTAGTTGATATGTTGCTGGGCGTTGGCAACGTTTTTTGGCGTCTTTTCGGAATCGCCAGGACTCAACCCAAAGCCCATGCCTTTTCGTCAGCACTTCGATGCCGACTGCTGCGCTTCTTCGGAGCAGGCTTTGGCCGTATTCAGATCGCCGCCGTTGCCGGCTGCCAAACGAATATCGCCGCGCGCCCAGCTCGTCGATGATGGACAGGCTGTAGCGTTTTGATGATCCGGGACGGATGGCTTTGATCACTTCGGCTGCGGCTTTGATGTCTTCGGGATTGCTGCCTTTGGGGTCTTGCAGATACTTGGGCACAATCGGGAACATTTCGCTGGGTCTCCCGCAGAATTCACTGCACTGCGCGAGCTTGTTGAGTATATTCGGGGTTTGAACATCAGATCATTCGTTTTCCGGCAGCTTGTTGCCGGGCTTCATGACCTTTGGCGGTAATCGCCAACGTATTGACGCCGAGAAATAGGGGCACAGCGTATTCGGTGGCCTGCGGGTGGCCTCTTCCAGCAGCAGGCATGGCGGGGTCGATGTTTTTGTAGTTCAGGATCAGGCTTTTGTCGATCTTCTGATAGCACCAGCTTAATCTGGCGCGGCAAAAAGGCAACGCCGGGCACACCTTAAGTCGTAGCCGGATTTGCCGGTCAGCGACTGGCTTCCGAGCTCTTCGTTGTTTTCATAGGTGGTGTAGGTCAGGTTGAGTTCGTTTTCTCTTCGAAGTCTTCAACCCGTACTTTTCGTCACATAGTTCGACCAGTTGTAAATAGTTCAGATCGTTGGTGGCGGGCAGATTGCTCGCGGCGCGAGCTGAGCGCTGCCGAGCAACAGGAGCAGCGCTATCGGCGGCCTGCTGTTGCGACTGTTCGCGCGCAGCGGCTAAGCAGCACATCAGGGTGCTAATCAGGGACTTTTCTTTATCTTCTCATTGAAGTAGTTGACGGGGCGCAGTTTGTAAGGTTTTGGTTTCATAAATCAATACGCTGCACACTCCGCCGACTATGCCGCCGCAAAGCCCGTGCGGCGAGGCGGCAACCTACGAAAGTAAACTGCGCATAATTGAATCGGCAATCGAATTCGCCTGGCGAAGCTGCTCAGCTTCAAATCAACCCCGGCTAGATGCCCATGCGGGTGCGGCCGCAAAGCAACGATGCCGCCGCCCTGGCGCTGGCTGCAACAGCGCTGCGAGCAAATACCGCTTTCGCCGCCATGCCGCTGGTAGCTCGATCTCGACGCGCTGGCCGATGCGGAAAAACTCGACTATCGCCGCCGTCACGCGCGCTTGCAAGCAGACACGGCTTCACGCCGGTGGCGCTGCGCCACCGCAAAGCGCGACTGGGGAAAAAACCGCCGCGGCTGAAAACATCTGCTGTTTGTGGCGGCAGACAAAGCGAAAAGCCAAAAGGCAGGCTTTAGCACGGCGCTGAAAACGGCGAGCGCAAACGGCAGCAAACGCAGCCGCTGCCCAGGGCGGCCAAAGCCTGGCGCAAGATGCGAGCAGCCTGAACAAGATCAGCCCAAACCGAAGCAGCCTGAAAAACCGCCGCACCGCGCCGCGCAAAAACCATGTCGTTTCGCGCCGGTGCGCACCGGTAACACATTAGTATGCCGAAGGGGCGGATCCCATTATGCTGGGCGCGCGTCGGCGAAGGCGCGAAGTGATTGCAACGGCACGCATCCATATCCCGCCCCCTGCGCGGCCGCGCCAGCCGCCAGTCTGGCGACCAAAGCGCGCGCATTTCAGTGCAGTCGGTGCAGGCCGGCAGTATCGGTGGCCAGGCATCTACCGCGTTTTCGAGGCAGCTGCACGCCGCACCTGCCGCCGGGCGGTGTGCGTCGAGCTCGGGCGGCGAACGCCTGGCAGCGCGCCATCGACGCGCAGTGGTTTTCGATGCCCTCTCAGGCTGCCCGGCATCAGCACATCTGAGAAGAAGGTAAAGCAAGTGTCGAAAATCATCGTAGCAACTTCGGGAAGAGGCGGCGTGGGCAGCACCACTTCCGCCAGCATCAGCCAACAGTCCTGGCGCTGCGCGGCGCCACCACCGTCATCGATTTTTGACGTCGGCCTGCGCAATCTCGACCTGATTATGGGCTGCGGCGCCGCGTGGTGGCGGCACCGGTAAACGTTATCCAGCCGCTCAACGCAGGCGCTGATCAAAAGACCAGCCTGCGACCAACTCTTCATCTACCCGCATCGCAAACCCGCGACAAAGACGCGCTCAGCAAAGGCGTCGAGCGCGTGCTCAGCGAACTCACGGCGACTCGGCTGATGTGGTGTGCGACTCGCCCGCCGGCATCGAGCAGGGGCGCGCTGGTGGCGCTCTACTTCGCCGACGAAGCCATCGTTACCACCAACCCCGAAGTCTCCAGCGTGCGCGACTCCGAGCCGCATCTTGGGCATTTTGCAGAGCAAATCGCGCAAAGCCGAACAGGGCGCCACACGTCAAAAGCATCTTTTGATTACCGCTACTCTCGCTGAGCGCGTGGAAAAAAGGCGAAATGCTGTCGGTGCGGATATTCAGGACATCCTGCGCATCCCGCTGTTGGGCGTGATTCCCGAATCGCAAGCGCGTTACTGCGGGCATCAGTGCCGGCACCGGTTATCCACCAGCGGGATGCCGTAGCCGCCGAAGCCCTATAAAGACGTGGTGGCGCGCCTGTTGGGCGAAACCGCGAAATCCGCTTTCTCGATGCGGAAAAAACTTTCAAAAGCTGTTCAGGAGGATAAGCCATGTCCCTGATCAATATACTGTGGCTTTGAAAAGCCCAAGTCGGCGCAGGTTGCGCGCGACCGCCTGCGATCATCATCGCCCAGCAGCGCAGCGACCACGCAGCAGCGAAAACACCGCCGACTCTGCCCATCTGCAGAAAAGAGCTGTTGGAAGTCCTGTCCGATACCATCGAAATCAAGCTGGAAGACTCGGCATCTCCACAGCAAGACGGCGTGGACATGCTGACACGAACATCACGCTGCTGAAAACAAAACCGAAAAAGAGCGAGAACCCGCATGACCCTGACCGAGGTTTGCGCTACATCATCGCCGTGGCTGGGAGACACTTTCGGCCCGCGCCGCCCAGCGCTACTGCCACGTCAGCCAGCTACCCTCCCATCGCCATCAAAAAGCTGGAAGAAAGACTGGCGGTGTCGCTGTTTGACCGCAGCAGCAACAGAAGTCCCTCACCACCGACGCCGGCGAGCGCATCATTGCCAGGCGCGGCGCGTACTGGAAAAAGCCGACGTCATCCGCATGCTCGCCACCGAGCAGAGACAGATTGATCGACCCGTTTCGAAAAGCTGGGGCTGATTTTCTGCGTCGCTACCTGCTGCCCAAGCTGATACTCTCGCCCTGCGACACCGCGCCAATATGCCGCTGATGTTGGAAGAACCACACCGCCGCGCTTACCGCGATATCGGCAGCGCGGCGAACTGGACGCGTTGGTGATCGCGATCTATCAGGACCCGGCGTCGAAAGCCGTGCCGCTGTACGACGGGCCGTTTTTCGTCATCGTGCCCAAAGGGCCATCCTGAAGGCTGGATTCGGTGGGCACCGCCGCGCTGGCCGAAGAAAACGTGCTGCTGCTCACCGAAGGCAACTGCATGCGCGACCCAGAGTGCTGGGAGCGGCAGGCTGGCCGCCCGCCAGCGCGTAGCCGGCTGACCAACACCCTGCAGGGGCGGCTCGGCTGAGACACCATCCGCCACATGGTCGGCGACGGCCTGGGCATCAGCGTCCTACCCTCCACCGCGCTCACCGAAAAACGCACATGCTGTTTTCCATCGTCCTTCGACGCGCACCCGGTCGGCGCGTGATGCTGGCCTACCGGCGCAACCGTCCGCCCCAAAGCCTGACCGCCATCCGCGACGCCGCGCTCGCCCAGCTCTCCGGGTGCGCTTCATCCCGGCGAAAACCAAGACTGAATTTTCCAGGCTGCGCCCAAAACCACAGGCAGCCTGAAAGAAAGCTGCGCGATAAATTGCCCCATCAGAAAAACAGCGGCCAAACGCAATAAAATCCTACCGCCAGACCCCTGCTCCCAAAAGCAGCCTGAAAACCACTGCCCGAACCACCGACCGTGAGCCGAAAACCACCTGACCGACGACGTCCGCATCAACTCCTGACCGAGTTCTGCCCCCATGCCCACCTGTACGATCTGCCCATCAGCGAAGCCGCCGCCGAGCTGGTGGTTTCCGCGCAAAGCGATTGCCGACATCCTGCACCACCGCGACCAACGCCTGCTCGTCATCATCGGCCCCTGCTCCATCCAGATCCCGTTGCCGCGCTCGAATACGCGCAAAAACTGCTGCCGCTGAAAAGCAGTACAAAGAGCTGCTGATCCGTGATGCGCGTGTATTTTGCGACCGCGCGCACCACCGTCGGCTGGAAAGGCCTGATCAACGGCCCCATCTCGATGGCACGCTTGACATCAACTTCGGCCTGCGCCAGGCGCGCCAGCTTTTGCTCACGCTCAACGACATGAGCATGACCCCGCCTCCACCGAGTTTCTCGACATGAGTCACGCCGCAGTATTACGCCGACCTGATTTCCTGGGGCGCCATCGGCGCGCGCGCACCACCAAAGCCAGGTGCACCGCAGGCTTTACTTGGCGGCCCTGTCCTGCCGTCGGCTCAAAAACGGCACCGACGGCAACCTGAAAATCGCCATCGACCATCGGCGCCGCCAACTCACCGCACCACTTTTTATCCGTAACCAAAACCGCCCACTCGCCATCGTCCACAGCAACGGCAACCCCGACTGCCATGTGATCCTGCGCGGCGGCAAAGAGCCCAACTACAGCAGCAGCCACGTCCAAGCCGCCCGCGACGGCTGGCCGAAAGCGGACTCGACGCCAAAGCTGATGATCGACTGCAGCCACGCCAGCAACAACAGACTACACCCGCCAAATGATCGTCGCCCAAGACAGCGCCGATCAGCTCAAAAACGGCGAGACGCCGTATGGGTGTGATGGTCGAAAGCCACCTGGTCGAAGGCCGCCGGGACAAACCCGAGAAACCTACGGCCAAGCATCACCGACGCCTGCATCGGCTGGGACACCACCGAAGCGCTGCTCGCCCTACTCTGGCCGACGCCCAGCGCAACCGCACCGCCAGTTAAACAGCGCCCGCCCGTTTTCAGGCTGCCTTATCGTTTTCAGGCGGCCTTTCTTGCACCGCCAAACCCGCCGCCCGCCATAAGGAAAGCCATGAACAAAGCCGCGCACTCGCCGCCATCTGCTTGCCGCCACCGCCGCCCGCGCCGAGCTGCTATCGAAGAAGACTCACGCGACTACACCCAAGAATGCAGGCCTTTTTACCGCAACCGCCTGGTCAAGACCGGCGCGGGCAGCTGCGCGAAGTGTTCAGAACTGGCGCAGACCAAAGCCACGGCATCCACGGTTTCGCGAGCGCCGGCAGGTTCTACCGTTTTGGGCAGCTGCACGCTGCAGCGCCTGACTGTCGCCATCAAACGCGCCGACGCGCATCGCCGCACAAAACCAGCAACGACCTTTCGCGCGCCATGCCGTTTTTGGAATGGCGGGCCGAGCAGCGGCTACACCATCGAAAACCACCGCCGATCAATGCACCGTCCGCTGCAAAGCCGGCGTGCAGCTTTTAAGCGACAAGCCATCGACAGCAAAACCGCCCTCGAGCGCCCCTCGCGCCTGGGAAAACAACCACTAAACATCGCCTGCGCCAGTCCCAAAAGCAGCCTGAAAGCCAAGCAATCGAAAGCCCATCCACGACACCACCCGCCCAACCATGCCGCTTTATCGCTTTTCGACAGCGCCCGCGACCACCCCGCCTTTCTGCTGCGGCTTTTGTCCGTTGCGACACCCTCGCCCCGCCGCGCTCGACACGCTGGACGGTTTGCTGCAGCGTGGCTGGTGCGACGGCCTACACGTCGCGGTGCTGGCGGACTATGGAATTCGGCCACCTGCCGCTGCAGCACTGCCGAGCGCGCCGGTGTTGCCGGCAGCCTGAAACTGCTGTGGTTCGACCGGTGACGAAATCGCCGATGCCGACAGCTGGCTGGCCGCAACAGACTCGGCAGCGAGCCGGCCGGCATTGTGTGCGCGAACTCGCTTTCGCACGATAGCGCAGTACCGTGCCGACATCGCCGCCGATCAGGCTGCCATCGAGCGCAGCGGCTGCTACCGATCAACCACACCCTGCGCCTGAACCTGGCCGCCTACGGCTCGCCCGCCGCGCTCTACCGCCGCCTGCCGCCGGCGGTGCCCTATGCCGCGCTCGCCCGCCTGCCCGCTGCGTGACAGCCTGCCGACAGGCTGCGTGTTTTCTCGCCCGAACTGTTCCTGCGCATCGCCGCCGACGCACCGTCGCCACCGAGCCGATGAAGGCACCGCGCCGATTACCCGGCGACGGCCGCGATGCCGAGCGCGCCGCCGCGCGCCAGTACGCCGATGCGAAAAACCGCGCCGAAAACACCGCTGATTGTCGATCTGCGCGCAACGACTTGAAAGCAAAATCGCCCGCGTCGGCGGCGTGTCCGGTGCGACGTGTTCAAAGTTTCCGCCTTCGGCAGCGTGTGGCGGGATGGCCAGCACCGTGCGCGCCGAACGCGCCGCCACCCGCGCCGCCGACATCGTCCGCGCCGCCTCTCACCGACATCACCGGCGCTGAAACACGAAAAGCGTCGATCATCGGCGCCCTAGAAGACAGCCCGCGCGGTCTGTGCACCCGGCACCCTGGGCTATTTTCGCAGCAGGCCGGGCAGCGCGCAGGCTTTTCAGGCTGCCTGAACGTGCTGATCCGCAGCCTGATGTGTCCGCCGACCCGCAATCAGCATGGCAGTCGCGCGGGCGCTACGGCGAGAACCGGCGGCATCATTGCCGACAGCGCCGCCGATAACGAATATGCGAATGCGGCTGGAAAGCGCGTTCGTCGCCGCCCTGCCGCCCAAGTTCGGGCTGTTTGAGCCATGCGCCGAGGCACATGCATCGCCCTACGCGCCCAGCATCTGGCGCGGCTCGCCCGCATCGGCGCAAGTTGAGCCTCCCGCACGAGCATTCGGCTGCCGCCGGTGCTCGACGAGAAACGCTGGCGGCACGCCGGCGGCGTGTGCCGCATCAGGCTCGAACTCTCGCCACAAGGCGGCCTGAAACTCACAACACGCGCCGCTGGACCTTTTCAGGGCAGAGCCGCCGCCACCGCCGATACGCCGCCTACCGGCAGCACGGTGGTCAAACTGCTGCTGTCGCCGCAGCGCTGCCGAGCGCGACCCGCGCGCCGCCACAAAACCACCCGCCGCGCGGCATTTCGATACCGGCTGGCAGCAGGCCGAGAAGCTGCGGGGCGTTTGACGTGCGCGTTTGCAACCGACGCAGCGGCGAACGCTCTTGGAAAGGCGGCCGCAGCAGCATCATCGCCCGCATCGACGGCCGCTGGCATTGGCCGCCGCTGACCGCCGCTGTTCTCAACGGCATCACCCACCGCCAACGCTGCTCGCCGCCCGGCGTGCAATGAGCAAGCTTTCCCATCAGCGCGACGCCGCTGCGCCGCGCGACCGTGCGCGCCGGCAGCGCACCTGCGCGGCCTGGCGCGGATACCGAAATCGTCAGACCGCCAGGAAAGACGCTTAAAGCACGCCCGCCCGCATCTCCTGCACCACCATCAGGCTGTTTTTCAGGCTGCACTTTCCGTTCTAAAAGCGGCCTGCACCCTGCTACATCACCCGACAATATGAGACCTACCATCCGATGAAATGCTTGTTTAGAAACTGATAGCCAGGCGCATGTTGTTTTGTTTCAGCTGCTGGCCGTGGCCGTGTATGTGGCGACGGGCGTTTGGTACGATGTTTACCGCCAGCCACCGACGAGGCGTTGCGACGCGGGCGCAGCATGATTTGGCGCCGGTTGGCGCGGTGCGCCTCAGGGCTGCTAGTTTCGACATCAAGATGGTTTCGACAACTGACCAGCCGCGGCTTTTGTAGTTGGTTGCCCTGCTGGCGCTTTAGTTTCAGCCGCAAACTGAAGCCGCAGCCGTTTACCGGGCCAACCGCGCGCTGCGGCCTGCTGGCGGTGCTGGCGCTGCTTTGCACGCTGGCGGTGGGCAGCCGCCTGTTTCCTAATACAGCGTCGTACGACGTAACCGTTTGCGATGTGTTTGTATTTCGGACTGGTCGAAGAAAGAAGACACGGCGGCGGTGCTGCAAACCAGTCTGGATCCGATTGCGAGTGCTGCGATGCCGTGGCGGCGCTGGCGGCGGCAATGCTGGTGCCGGCATGGCTGTTCCGGCCGCCTGCGCCAGGCGCGCGCACGCAAAGTCCGCAGCGCCAGCTCCATCCCCGTCGCACCGCGCTTGGGCGAGTGATACCCTGGTCGTGCTGCTGCTTCTGGCTGCCTTAACGGCGGGAGGACGCGAAAAGCCGTTCAGACACAGAGTTTCACTGCCGCGCAAGTCTTCCGCGCGGGCGTCGCCCTCACGCCACGCTGAACAAACTGAGTGCACGATCCGTTACCGCCACTGGCTGCGTGGTCGGGCTACCGCGCCATGGCCAATTCGCGGTTGGCGGGTAGAAAGGCGGGGCTTTGTTTTCCGCCATGCTCGTAGCGTGCTGCGTTGCCGCCCGCAGTATGGCGCGAGTGGAAAGCGGTAACGCCCTGACGGTCCGGCTGCGGCTGCGGGGCGGCAGATGTGGTAGCCAGCGCTGATGGAAGCATACGTGAGTGCGCATATCGGTGCGGCTGGACCGACCGCTGGCGCGACCACGCTCCGGACGGCTGCGAGCCTCATTTGTGCCGAAGACTGGGTGTTTTTACCGTTTCGTCTCCGAGGAGCAGCGGCACCGACAGCCCTGCCGCCTGTTTGTCCGCAGCCCGCTCAACGGCATCAGACAAACTGCCGCCAAAAAGCAAAACCTTCCCCGGCAATATGTTCGAGCCGTACATCAAAAAGCAGGCTACCGCGTAGGTGTACATCACCGCCGGCAATGGCGGCTGGCGCGATTTTCGTGTTCACCAAGCACCTGGGCGTACACGAATTTGTCGATGAAACCGCGCTGAAACACCGCTATCGAAGCCGAATCAGGCGCGTGGGGCGTGGCCGACGGATATATGTTCCGCTACGCCGCCGAAGGCTGGAACAGGCCGCACGCGACAAACAGCCGGTATTTTTATCTTTATGATGTCAGTGACCAACCATCCGCCCTACACCTGCCCGCCGGCATACGGCGGCAAAACTTCGCGTTCAACCAAACCGACTTGCCCGCTTTTGCCCAGCTGGAGCAGTGAAGAACAAATCCGCGAAATATTCACGCCTACCGCCTGCCAACGACGAGCTGGGTGCGCTATCAGCCGCGCCAAGCCGAAGGGGAATACCATCATAGCCGCCAGCGGCGGCCACAACCTACGCGGCGTCGGCTGTCGATGCAGAGCGAACTGGCACAACGGGCCATGCCATTTCGCTTTACCTGCCACGCACCGCCGGCCTACGCGGCACACCCGCTATGACCCGCAGCGCGTCGGTTCGCATAAAGACATCATACCCTGTACCACTGGGCCTGTCGCGGCGACGTATTTCCGCACGGCTGCAGATCTGCTGGGCGAAAGGCGTCCGATAACCCATGGTGCGGATCACGGTTACAACAGCGAAGCCACCATCCTGCCCAAAGGGCGTGATCGATCCGGCAACGGACAGTTCCACCGTAGCGGGATGAGACAAAAGCTGCTGTCTGCCGCCACCGCCGCACCGCTTCCACTTGAGCGCGCCGCCGTCACGAACTCTGGCAAAAAGCTGCAGTGCGTTTCTCGACTGGATGATCAACCGCGTGTAGTACCGGGGGCAGAAACAGCCTTAACCGCAAACGGCGCAGGCCGTCTGAAAACTATTCAGACGGCCTGACCTTCTTCTGAGAACATGCGCGCACCCCAAGCCGCGCAGCCGCCCGAAAAGCAGCAAACGCCCGCCAGCGCATCTGCTACCATCGGCTGTTTTCGGGCTGCTTTCCCGTCGCTAAAAGGCAGCCCTGAAAACTGCTTTTTCGTTTTCAGGCTGCCCTCACTTCCCATTGCACAGTCTGGTTTTTGGCGCGGCTTTGCTTTCAGAGCTAGCCGCTCACTAATCCATCGGGAGAAAAACTATGCCACCCACTCAGACAAATCCGCCGCGTTACACAAGCACCACCATCCGCGTGTATCAGGCATACAGCGACGCCATTGCCGATTCCGCGCTGGCGGCCGGGGCGGTTTTGTATCCGCCGCCGTTAAAATGGAGCGCGTGAGCGTGGATCAAAGCCGTCTTTTATGGATGATGTACCGCGCGAGCTGGGGCGGCAAGACGACAACCAAAACGCATTTTGGCGATAGACATCAGCCGCAGCGGCTTTTGAATGGGCATTGCGCCACGCCTGCTGAGCCATCCGCCCGCAGGCATGGACAACGAAACATGGCAGCAAATGAAAGCCGCCCGTCCGCATCAATGGGACCCCGAACGCAGCCTGAAACTGGAAGCGCTGCCGCACCGCAGCATCAAATCGGGCTGACCGGCGAAGCCGTGCCGCGCCATAACGAATGGATACAAAACATCGGCGAAATCACCGATTTGGCGCAACAAATCACGCGCTTATTGCCCCAGACGACATTGCCGCCGCGCAACCTGCTGCGCCCGAGGCGCGTTTATCGCTGATTGGGAAAGATTTTCAGACAGCCTGAAGCGCAAAAGGCCGTCTGAAAACCGCAACCAACGAGGTCGAGGCATTGATGCCCGACATGCAAACAACCGCGCGCAGGTGTGCGCCCGCGAGCACGCTCACGCGGTTGACGGAGTTAGCAGCCACGGCCGCCCGCGGATATCATCGCGTGCGCGGCAAACCACACACCCTGCGCGAGATACTGAAACCTGTTTTCAGACGGCCTCAAAGGCGGCCTGAAAACAAGTTCCCACCAATCCACGAAACCCCATGTCGCCCATCTTTTCTCCGCCCTGATGTGTCTGACGGAGTGCACTGTTTATTCTGGCCAATTTTTATATCCTGCTGGCTTTGCGGCGCGGCGAAAAGGCGCTTCGTTCGCCCATTCTTCGGCGCGCTTTTGCTGGTGCGCCGGCATAGCGGCATCCAGAAGCATGCGATATTTCCGATTATTGGTATGCCGCAGCCTTGCTGGTCATCGGCATCTGGCTGCTGCCGCAATGGTTTGGGCGCGACGGACAACGCTGTGGCGGCATTCGTCTTTCCGACGTGGCGCAGTTTTGTGCGCGATGATGGCGGCACGCGTCACCGCCTGTCTTTCTACCGCAGCGGCGATGCGGTGCTGCTTCTACAAGATCTGACCGGCGCGGCAGCCGCCACTGTGGCGTGGGAACGGACGGGCGAGCAATGGCTATGCGGCAGCCTGGATTGCATCACTGCCGAACTAACAAAGGCAGCCGCTTGGTTTTGCCGACCATGCGGCGCAGCAAGACAATATGTTTCAACACATGTATCGGGTTTGAATACATTATCGAGGCGAACGTTTGTACAGAAATAGCTTTCAGGCTGCTTTTGGCTTCGCAGAAGCCGTAAACGACACTTTCAGACGGCCTCAAAGCAGCCTGAAAACCGCGTAGGGTGGGTCTCGATCCACCATGCTGATGCCAATCTGCAACACGACGGGTCGAGACCCGCCCTGCATTCTTTAAAATCCGTCCCGCCTGTTTCAGGCTGCTCCCCACCCAAAAAGCGGTCTGAAAACCCCACCACCTGAGGAACAATCAACATGGCAAAAAGCCCCAAAACCATCTACCGCTGCCGAATGCGGCGGCACCGCTCCAAATGGCGGGAGCAAATGCCCGCATTGCGGCAGTGGAACACTCTGCAGAAGACATCGCCGCGCCCGAGCCGAAAAACGCCGTTTCCAATCAGTGGGCGGCAGACGGCGCGCAAGTGGTGGATTTGATCGCAAGTGAGCGCGGTGGAAGTGCCGCGCCAGCCCATGAGCATGGGCGAGCTGGACCGCGTGCTCGGCGGCGGCGACGGTGGACGGCGGTCATCCTGCTGAGCGGCGACCCGGGCGATCGGCCGATCCACCCTGCTGCTGCAAACCGTCGCCAAAAATGGCGCAGAGCCGCAGGTTTTGTATGTGTCGGGCGAGGAATCGGCGCAGCAAGTCGCCCTGCGTGCGCGGCGATTTGGGCGTGCAAAGCGAGGGCATCCATCTGCTGGCGGAAATCGCTTGGAAGCTGTTCAGGCTGCCTTAAAAAGCAGCATCAGCCCAAGCTGGTGGTCATCGATTCCATCAAACCATATTTCGGCCGATCACCTCCGCCCTGGCGGCGTGTCGCAAGTGCGCGAATGCGCGGCGCAGTTCACTCGCATCGCCAAGCAGATGGGCATCGCCATGATATTCGTGGGACACGTTGCCAAAGACGGCGCAATCGCCGGCCCGCGCGTGCTGGAACACATGGTGGACACGGTTTTTGCTATTTTTGAAGGCGACCAGCATTCCAGCTACGCATGATCCGCGCCATCAAAAACCGCTTCGGCATGGCAAACGTTGGGGCGTGTTCGCCGCGTGAGCAGGGGCTTGAAGAGCGTGTCAACCCATCGGCGATTTTTTGGCGAGCTGGCGCGACGACGCTGGCGGGCTCCTGCGTGCTGGTAACGCAGGAAGGCAGCCGCCCGCTGTTGGTGGAAATTCAGGCGCTGGTGGACGACGCGCACGGCTTTACGCCCAAGCGGCTCAGCGTTGGCTTGGAGCAAAACCGCCTTGCCATGCTGCTGGCGGTGCTCAACCGCCACGCGGGCATCGCCTGTTTGCGACCAAGACGTGTTTCTGAACGCCGTCGGCGGCGTGAAAATCGGCGAACCCGCATCGGACTTGGCGGTAATACTGGCGATGGTGTCCAGCTTCCGCAACAAGCCGCTGCCCGAGAAAATGGTGGTGTTCGGCGAGATTGGTTTGAGCGGCAGTGCGCCCGTCTCGCGCGGGCAGGGCGGCTGAAAGAAGCGGAAACTCGGCTTCAAACGCGCCATCGTCCCCAGCAACCTGCCGCGCAACTCAAGAGGTTTCTGAGCTGCAAATCTACGGCGTCGATCGGCTGGACAAACCGGTGCAGCTGTGCCGATTTGGCGGACAGATAAGGCGCGTTCAAGCGAAGCAACAGTCTCAGAGCAGCCACAAGCTGCATTTGCCTATTTTCAGGCTGCTGCTTTCAGACATCAAGCCCCGCCCTGCGACGAAACCCATGCGCCCCCTAATCGTGCCTTATCCTGCTCGCCGCCTGACCGATTCAATCAAACATCCACGAGCCGCCCGCCGACTGACGCCAGCCCCAGCGAGCCACCAAACCGAACGGCCAACGGCGAAAACCCTGCGCAACGAAGCCCGGCAGCAATACGACGATTACTACAAATACCAAGCCGCTTATCTTGCCTACCAAGCCGCGCGGGCAGCGAAAGCCCTGCCGCCCGCATCTGGCCGAGCTGGCGAAAACTACCAACCCGACGCCCCCACCCGTCGCCGCAGTATTTTGACCTTTCACCCGCGAGACCCTTGCCCGTAACCGCCCAAAGCCGAGCAAGGCAGGCCATAGAGCCGCCAGCCCGCTTGCCGAGTATTACCAATTTGCCGCCCACGGCTTGCGACCTGCCCGAAGACGAACGCGAAGCCAAAGCCGAATACTGGCAAAAACGCGCCCAAAGAAAATACAGGCAAAATAGGCACCCTGAAAAGCATCTTTCAGGCTGCCTTAGAAATGTTGACATTCGAGCTTTGAAGCGGTTTTTCCGTCAGAAAAGCGCAGATGCAAGGTAAAAATGCGAGCCTATGCCGCCCGCAGGCGAGGTATAACGCGGCAGATCGCCGTTTTCTGACGCAAACTGCAAAAACGCCGATTATCACCACGCCCTAATCGTCAGGAAAAGACGCATGACACCGCTTGGTTTCATCGACCGACCGCTGGATGCGCTCCGCCAGCCGACCCGCGCTGATTTTTGACGTGGCGGAACTGTCTGCACCGCCAGTGCGCAAACGGCTGCTCAAAGCCCTGTTGCGCCGTCTCAACAAGCGAACCGTGCCACGACGAACTGCTGCACACCGCCTACGCACTCGCGCCGCGCTGTCGGGCAAAACGGCGCAAACGGCTCAAACTGGCGTTGCGCTGCTTTTCACGCGTCGCACGCAGGCCATTACCTGAGAAACAGTTTCGCACAGATTTACCTTGCCTGCACGCTGTACGGCTTGAGCAGGTTCAAAAGCAGCCTGAAAGCCCTGCCGAATCCCCACCACTTCGCCAAACACCGCCAACGCTGGCGCGATTTGGAACGGCGCCAATTGGAAATCTGCTGCCTGCCGCGGCTGGACGACCCGCCGCCTGCCGCGCCGCTCAGCCGGTTTGCTTAGACACACCGCCCGCGCCAAACCAATCGACTGCCCGTTCCCGAAAGCACTCGTCGCCACCTTGCAACTGCTGGCCCGGCGCGCCCGACACCGCGCAAATAACGCAGGCAGCCGCGCAGCCTAGGCATCATGCCCGCCCCGCCAAACCCCGTTTCAGGCTGCCTTGATGCCGTCTGAAACCCAAAAGGCAACCTGAAACCCCACCACGTCCCACCCCAAAAGGCAATCCCATGAAAAACCTCATCCTCCCCCTCCTGCTCGCCCTATCCCTCCCGCGCCGACCCTATCGACGACTTCGCCCAAGCCGAGCGTGAGCGGCAAAAATCCCGGCATCGCGTCGGCATCTACCGCAACGGCGAAATCGTCAAACAACAAGGCTAGGGCTGGCGAATGTCGAACACTCATCCGTATCGCCGACACCGTGTTTCAGACGGCCTCCATCGGCAAAATGTTCGCCGCCGCCGCCGTGCTGCTACTCGTGGAAGACGGCAAAATCCGCCTCGACCAATCCGTGCGCGCCTACCTGCCCGAAGCCCCCAAAAGCTGGCAGCCCATCACATCCGCCACCTGTCAACCACACGGCGGCATCAGCAGCACCAGAACCAAACTGGCAGCAAAAGCAGCAGCGAAAAACACATGCTGCGCCGCATCTCGCCGCCCGCTGCAATTCAAACCCGGCAGCCGCTGGGCATACAGCAACAACGCTACGCCCTACTCGGCGCCGTCATCACCCGCGTTTCCGGCAAACACTACGGCGAAATCCTGCAAGAGCGCGTGTTGTCCCCGCTGCGCATGACTTCCGCCCGCGTCATCAGCGAGCGCGACATCGTCCCCCACCGCGCCGCAGAGCTACGAACTGGACGACGCCGACGGCAGCCTGAAAAACCAAGAATGGGTCGCCCCCTATCACAGCAAACCGCCGACGGCTCGCTCTACCTCTCGCTCAACGACTACCGCCGCTGGCTCGCCGCCGCAGAAGCCCGCCAAATCCTCGGCCCGAAAGCTGGCGCGAAAATCTTCACCCCGCCCGCCTGAACAACGGCGATACCTACCCCTACGGCTTCGGCTGGTCGCTCTGCCCGCCCCGACAGCAGCATGAGCGGCACCCGGCGCATGGCAGGGCTTCAGCACCGAGCTGCGCCGCTACGAGCGATAACACCGCCATCGTCGTCCTCACCAACCTTGCCGGCGTCGATACCGAAACCATCATCGAGGCATCGCCGCGCGCCACCAACCCGCGCTACCAAAAAGCACGCCCCCCATCGCCGACCAACACCCCGCCCTCACGCGACTTCGAGCGCGTCCTGCTGCTCGTCAAACAAAGGCAAACCGCACCCCGCCGTGCCCAAAAGGTCGTCTGAAAGACCTGCACTGCCAGTCGCCGACGCAGGCGCGCTACCGCAGCTTCCGCCCGCCCGCCACCAAAACAACGGCGACATCCAAGAGCGAGACTACCGCGTAGTCTGCGAAAACGCATATTTGAAGGCAGCGCCGATCTGTGTCAGCGCACAAACCGTGCGTGGCTGTGGTTGGAGAGACGGCGGACGACAAAGCCGCAAAGGCAATAGGCGGCCTGAAACTCTGCTTTTCTAGGCGGCGTCATTCCGCGCAGAGTCGGGTATTCATGCCCGACGTTGTGTAAACCAGCCCTCATCGGGCATCAATACCCAACCTTACGGCGAAGCGCAGCAGAGTGAGCGAAAGTTACAGCGTAAAATCCGCCTTTCAGGCTGGCCTCTTTTGCCCGCACCAATAGTAGCGGTGCGGCAAATAGGCGCTGGAAGATGTTTGGATAAAAGTGCGCTCGGTTTGGTACGCGCGCGTCAGTTTGCCAATAACCTTGCGCCTGCACCCAGTCGTATATCGGCAGCGCCCAGCGGATGGGCGGTCAGCACGCCGCTCAGGCTTGTGTTCGGCAATCCATTTGCTCCGCCGCTTCCTGCGCTGGCAAAGCAGCCTAGAAACCGCGTTTGCGCCGTCGCCTTTGGAAACAGCCAAACGCTGCGTTTCGTTCATTTTGATTCCTTCATTTAGATACCGTTTTAGCAGCCTGAAAACAGGAAAACGCCGCTTTCCAGGCTGCCATAATCTCTCCACCCCTTCATCCGGAGTGCGCAGCGCATGCAACCCACCATTCTCCCCGCCCAAATCCTCGCCGCCACATGCGCGCATCGCTGCGCCAGCTCGGCGCAGTCATCGACCCATCCGCCACCGCGCCGTTGCATACGCCCCGCTGCAAGCGTGCACGAGCTGCATGGCCGCCGCCGCAGCCGTTACCCGCGGCCAGTCTGTGCAGCGGCCACCCGCTGCAACGCGCCATTTTGTACGTTTTACCAGCACCGCGCGCGCGCCGCGCCCCATCCTGCTGTTTGTGCACGGCGGCGAGCTTTATCACGTGGCGACAAGCGCAGCGCAGACGGCCGTGCCGGCGACAACATCATGCTAGCGGCGGCAGGCAGCCGAGGCTGCTCGGCATCAACATCACATCGTCCGCCCCCGAATATCCGTGGCCTGCCGCGCAGCAAGACATCGCCGCCGCCCTGCTGTGGTGCATTACGCCGCGAATGGCGGTGACCCACGGCGCATCGTCACCAATGCGGGAGCCTCCGCATGGCGACACATCGCCAATATCTCGCCGCACCCCACGCTGCGGTTGGGCACCGACGGCGATGCGCGGCGCGATGCTGGTTTCGGGCATCCTACGACACCGCCATGCTGCATTTGGCGGACATAGCGCCTGCCAGCGCTTTACTTCGCCCGCAGCGACAGCGCCCAAAGTCGCGCGCCGCTCCGCTGCAAACAGGAGCTGTTGCAATGCGGCGTACCGCTGCTGATTGTCTGCAGCCGATGTTGGATTCGCGCCCGGAGTTCCACAACAAGCCGCCGGTCGCGTGCCGCACTATCTCGCGCAGGGCACAGCACATCTCAGGAAATCTTTGCCCGTCAACACGGACGGCACCGCATTGTGCAAAGCTGATTGCAAGCGTTTGTCGCCGAAAACATGCTTTGAGCAGCACAAGAGCCGTTTTCAGGCTGCCCGATCGGCGCGCGCGGGCGAAACAACCACACGCACAAGCCCCAAAGGCAGCCTGAGAAGGAAACGTCCATCGCCATCCATCCATCTCTACCACCCCCTTGAACGCGCTCAGACCCTTCGGTCAAAAGCATCTGGATTGCGGCCAGCGGCGGCAAAATCCGCATGGCGCTTCCGCTCGGCGTCAAAATCCTGTTCACGCGCATGACTGTGGTGCGGCTCGCGGACGGCGGTTTAGTGAAGCCTCGCCCATCGCACGCCCGAGGTGTTCGCGCAAATCGGCGCGTTGGGCGGACGCGCATTGGTACTCGCTCAGCAAAGATCCACTATCGCCCACATGGCTAGCGCATGGCGGGCGCGCTATCCGCAGGCGGTCGCGGGCCAAAAGCAAGGCGCGCGCGAACGGGCGGCGGCGCAGGGGCATCGCCGTTGCGTTTGGCGACGATTTGGGCGGTACCGCACCAGCGCATGGGCAGAGCGAGTTTGCGCGCAGATGCCGTTTTCAGGCAGCCGCGTGATGGCCAGAAACCGTGGTCCACCGCCCCACGCCGCACTGGTTCTCACCGACCTGATTGAAACTTTGGGGCCGCACATTTCCCCAGCCGCTTCTAGGCGCGGGCGTGATGGTAAACTGACGGGCATCGCCGACCCTGACGCGAAAGCGCCGACTGGCGCGCCACCTTCACCGACCGACCGCCACGCCCGCGCCGGCCTCGCGCAGATGCTGGCATGCGCCTCTGAAAATCACATTCTGGCGCACGGGCGGTGTTACGGGCGCGATGCCGTCGCCGAGATTGGCGCAGTGTCGCTGGGTGGGCCAGGGAGAATACCTGCAGCCTCCGATAAAGGGCATCAGATTGCTGCAGGCTGCTGTATTGCTGCGCTGCCGAGCGCGGCTGCACGCGTCGGTGCGGCCGAATACGAGTCCGCAGGTGCTGGGCGGTAGTCTGGCCCAGATAGCGCCTCGACTGGCGGGTTTCATTACGTCGTTGCAGATGCGGCGGGCAGGCGCAGGCGAAAACCGTTGGCTTTGTGAAATGCAGATGACGCCGTCCACGCCGACGCATCGCCAAGAGAATCCACCGGGCGGGTAGAGGCTTCGATGGGGCGTTCCAGATGGGCGGAGCGCATGGCGTTTGCCGTGCAGCGGGCCGCCGGTGCGCGTAGCCTTCGGTGGGAGTAGAGCGCGGTGGCGGGTACGCCGCCGCCACCAGAATGTTGGCGCCGGCGGTGAATGCACGATCGACGTATTCTTTCACTTTCCACGCAGTCCCATCCACCAGCCGGGCATCTGCCCGATAACGGCGTCCATCACAGGAATTTTTCCACTTCGGCCTTTGGGGTCGTAGCCGTTTTCAACCGGAAGTTTCGCGCACGCTGCTGAGCGCCGTGAGGTTCTTCGCGCGCCAGTTGGTGCAGGGTGCGGTTGGGCAGCTTGCGAGTGGCCGAATACTTGGGCGCCGTCGATGAGCAAAATATTCATGTTGTTTCTCCGTTGGTGGTTTTTCGCTTTCGCAACTCCGCTTCGCTACGCAGGCTACTTTTTATGTTGCCAGTGCTTTCAGGCTGCCTGGAAGCGGGGCGGCCTGAGCTCAATCGATAGTCCATGCCCTGCAGAAACTGCTGGGCACGCTGGCTTTCAGGGGCGGTGGAAGAAGATGTCGGGCGTGGTTTCTTCAATGATGCAGCCGTTGTCCATAAAGACGATGCGGTCGGCGACTTTTTCGGCAAAGCCCATTTCGTGGGTAACGATGGGCATGCTCATGCCGTCGCGGGCGAGTTCGAGTACGACGTCGAGGCACTTCGCGCACCATTTCGGGGTCGAGCGCGGCGGTGATTTCGTCAAGCAGGATGACTTCGTTCATGCACAGGGCGCGGACGATGGCGATGCGCTGCTTCTGGCCGCCGGAGAGTTCGCGCGGTAGGCGGTTTTGCGCTCGTACAGGCCGACGCGTTTGAGCGAGTTTGTCGGCCTGCGCTTCGGCTTCGGCTCTGCTGCGTCCTTGGGCTTTTGCAGGGGGCCGAGCGGGATGTTGTCGATCACGTTCATGCGTGGGCGAAGAGTTCGTAACTTTGGAACACCATGCCGACTTTCTGCCGCGCGGCTTCCAGGGCAGGTCTTTTGCCGAATTCGCCGGCGCCGTCCATGACGATGCTGCCGCCCTGCTTTTTCTTCGAGTCCGTTCACGCAGCGCAGCAGGGTAGATTTGCCGCTGCCGGAAGGGCCGAGGATGACGACGACTTCGCCTTTGTGCAGGTCGAGATTAAGCGATTCGAGTATGGTTTTTGTCGCCGTAGCGTTTGGTGAGCTGGCGGATGCTGGGCAGGAGTTTGCCGTCGGTGTGCATATCGGGTTTCCGTTTCGGATGGCAGTTTGGGGCAGCCTGAAAGGGGCTGCGGGTGGTTTTCAGGCTGCCTGAATGTTGTTTTTCAGCTTGGGGCAGCCTGAAAAGTGTTTTGTGGAATTTCAGGCTGCCTTTTTGGCTGATTGGTGATAAAAGGCAGCCTGAAAGTCGCTTTTCCATTTGCGCTCGAGTCGGCGGACAAGAGCGAGAGCGGGTAGCAGATCAGAAAAATACAGCACGAAAATCAGGCCGTAAATCCACAGCGGGGCGTCAGGGGTGGGTGAGCAGCGAGTTTTCGATAATCTGCTGGCCGACTTTGACCAGCTCGACTACGCCGATCAGGGCGGCCAGCGAGCTGGTTTTTGACCATGCGGGTAAACAGGTTGATGGCGCCGGGCGGCACGCGGCGCAGCTCCCTGCGGCAGTTCGATGTAAAGAATACCTGCCGCCGTTTGCAGGCCGAGTGCCAGCGCGGATTCGATCTGGTGTTTTTCAATCGAGACCGAGCGCGCCGCGCACCAAATCGCCCATTTCGGCGGTGCCCCACAGTACGAATACCCAGATGCACACCCACAGGCCGCTCAAATGCACGCCCGTCCAGGCCGACAGGCTGAAATGCAGCGCAAACAGCCACTACCGGTATCGGCACAATGCGGATGGTTTCCAAATACAGGCGGCAGGCAGCCTGAAGGGCGCGGTTTCGCACTCCGCATCGAGCACGCCAAACAGCGTGCCCAGCAGGCAGGAAAGCGCTACCGAAACCAGCGAAATCTGCGCCGTCAGCCACAGCCCGTGACCCAAACGCGCCAGATTCTGCCCCTGCATCAGCCAGTCAAACACCATATTTCGCCCTCCGCACGCGGTTTTCGGCGTAACGCGCCGCCAGCGACACCGGCAGCAGGATAATCAGATAGCTGAGCAGCAGCAAGAGCAGCGCTTCATTGGTTTTGTAGTCCATGCCGATAATGTCTTTGGTGACGAACATCAGTTCCATCACCGAAACCGCACCGATTACCGATGTTTCTTTCATCAGAAACAGCACATTTGCACCCACCGCCGGCAGCGCCACCGCCCACGCCTGCGGCAGCTCCACATGGCGGAATATCTGCAGCGGCGTCAGCCCTAATGGCTTTGGCCGCTTCGCTCTGCCTGCTTTGGGCACCGCCAGCCCAGCCAGCGCAGCGCGCTTCGGCCATATAGCTGCCGCCGAAAACACCAGGGCAATCACGCCACAGGTAAAGCCGTCTCAATTTGATACCGAGCTTCGTAGGCCGTAATACAGGAAAAACAATTGGATCAGCAGCGGCGTATTGCGCGACAGCTCGACATACGCGCGCGCCGCCCGATACAGCGGCCGCACACGGTGAGGCCGTTACCACCGCCACACCCAAACCCAGCAGCGGCGACAAGGCCACGCCCCACACGGAAAGCTCCAGCGTAACCCATGCCGCATCGGCAAAACGCGGTACCGCCTGCCAAAAATAAGACCAGTTCATTCGGGAAACCCGTCCCGCGCGCAGGCGCGAATAAAAACTGCGGATTGTAGAATACTCGTTTGCAGGACAAAAGAGATTGTCGTTATAAAGCTTATGCGTGGCGTAACTTTCTTTATGTTCGGCGGTTCTTCTTCGCTACTGCTTTGAAGTTGTTGAGCTGAATATTTGCTTCGAAGTCGAACAATAGCAAAAG
>BNJT01001114.1_pt1 | contig 126375 bp, 139 predicted proteins | sample 8540491 | NCBI WGS metagenome assembly BNJT01 (sample SAMD00202455, study PRJDB9452) | human saliva metagenome | host: Homo sapiens | reverse complement strand
TTTTCAAAATGGGCTATTGCTGCCGCAAAATCTTCAACCACGTGAGTAGCCTTAACTTTTACGTCCTCTGGAGCACGGTCCATACAGTACGAAACATCAGCACTTTCAAACATATCCACGTCATTACCTGAATCTCCTAAAGCAATAACACGATCGTATCCTGACTTTAATCGTTTCTATTCCACTTGCTTTAGAAATATTTTTTTGCTGTTATTTCCATACGAGTTGACCCAGATTTGAAGATTTCTACTTCTGGAAATTTCTCTTTCATATCTGTGTAGAATCTTTCTAGATCTTCAGCTTTTTGGACGAACATTTATTTTTATAAATAGTTTTTTTCCTTTTTAGATAAGGGAATGGATCTTCTTTACAAATAAGTTCCATATTCCAAAGTCTTTCTACTTTTTCATGTTGAAAAATTCCCTAATACGTTGATTTCCCGTCTAAAAGCATCAAAAAAATCAATTTTTGCATTTTTAAGTATTCAAAAAAATTTCTCCTACCGCATTTTCTGGTATATGTTTTTCGAATAATACTTTATCTTTTTTTGAGTTATTATTGCTCCATTAAAACCTATCATATGTGTTACATCAAGGCTGTTTTGATCTTCCACATATTTTATTTCAGTTATAGATCTTCCTGTTGCAACTGAGAAATCACCATATGCGATATGGTACGCTTTTAAATCATCTTCTGCTACTGACACAGAATTTTTAACAAAAGTACCATCTAAGTCTGTAACAAATAGATTTTTCATAAGAATTACTCCTCCATACCAAGCATATCTTGGATTTCCATTTTTAATACATTAGCATGAGCTCCGTAAATTGATTGCATTTGCATATCACTTTCCGCAAATCCCATAGCTCCTAATTTCTTAGTAATTGTATTTTGATCAACTAAGCTCTTATCTTTAACATTAATTCTTAGTCTAGTAATACATGCATCAACTGCTTCAATATTATCTGGACCACCATGAGCTTTAACAAGAGCTACTGCTTGTTTATGAATACCTTCCTTAGTTTTAGGAACAGTCTCCATAACTTCATCGCTTGAAGCTTCTTCAACTTTAGCTTCTTTAGTTTCTTTACCTATAGTTGCAATCTCAACTCCGTATTTAGCACGAGCTTCGTTTTTATTAGATAAACGAACTTCATCACTATCTTCACGACCAGGTGTTTTAAGGTCAAATTTAACAATCATAAATCTGAACACAACATAGTAGATAAAGAAGTAAACTATACCTACAAGTGGTACTAGCCACCATTTTGTTTTTGGCCCTTGAAGAACACCGTAGATAACCCAGTTAATGAATCCATGTCCTGTTGGAGTAGCAACCCCAGCACCTAACATGTGCATTACGAATAATGCTGAACCAGCTAAGAATGCGTGCACGATGTAAAGGATTGGTGCTACGAATAAGAATGTGAATTCGATTGGTTCAGTAATACCTGTTAAGAATGAAGTACCAGCTGCTGCGAATAATAATGAACCTACAACTTTACGTTTTTTTCTCATCAGCTGTTTTTGTACATTGCATAAGCTGCACCAGAAAGACCGAACATGAAGTAAACGAATTTACCACCATTGAAACGAGTGATATTTGGATCAACGTGTTTGATGTTTGGATCAGCAAGAGATGCTAAGTAAGCGTTGATTGTACCAACAACACGTTTTCCTCCGATTTCCCAAGCTCCACCTAATTCTGTAGTACGAACCGGCCAGTTTAGACCGTGGTGAAGACCGAATGGAAGTAAAGCACGCTCTAGTAAACCGTATAAGAACGTTCCTATTGGACCCGATTTAAGAATGAATACAGAAAGTACACTGATACCTTTTTGGATTGGAGGCCAAACGAAGAATAATCCACTTGCTACTGCCGCCATAACTACCATAGTTGCTATCGGTACAAAACGTGGTCCACTGAAGAATCCAACTACTGTTGGAAGTTGTACTTTAACTGCCCACTTATGAACGAAGTAAACAACAATACCTACTATAATACCTCCGAATACACTAAGGTCCATAGTTTGAATCCCTAAAAACTTTAGTCTGCATGGCATTAGATAATGCTAATTTTTGCATCGTTACTTGACATTTTAGATGTATCAACTAATTTTCCACTGAATTTTAATAGGAAGTTTAGTATGTAATGTAATACCATAAAACCTAATAAACCTGATAGTGCTGCTGAACCTTTTTCACGTTTAGCTAGACCTACCGCTACACCTACCGCAAAAATTATAGGAAGATTGTCAAAAGCTGTATCTCCTAATGCGATAAAGAATTTCATAATAAACTGCACTACTGAATTATTTAGTGCAGGGAAACATTTTTAATGTATTAGTATTACTGAATGCAGTACCAATACCTTTAATAATACCTGCACCCGGAAGTACAGATACTGGTAATAAGAACGAACGTCCGAATTGCTCGAAAGCAGAAACGAATTTATCTTTGCCATTACCTTTCTCCTTTTTCTATTTTTTTTATGACTATATTATAACAGAACTAAATTTATATTTTCAAATATTGCTTAAAAATTTCTTAATTTGTAAAAATTTTACTTTTAAAGTAAAAATTTTTACTATCTTTATAAAACAGCTATGTAATCACTTTCTTTTTATTAGTTTCTGTGGTATTATACATTATATTATTTATCCAAAAATAAATTTTTTTAGTAAATTTTACTCTAAGAGGTATTCTATGTTTTTGAAAATTTAAAAAGAAAAACTACGATAAGTTATCTATATCTGAACAGCAAGTTATAGATTTTCTAATGAAACAACCTGCTGTTGAAACAACTACATTAAAAAATTAAACAAGAGGTTCTAGTATCTTCTTCTACTGTTATTAGGGCATGTAAGAAGCTTGGTTATAATACTTTTTAACGATTTACGTTATGATATTAGACTAAGTAAAGAATTAGAAAAAGAGCAAAGAGGCAGCCTGTCATCTAATTTTTAACCAGTTAAAAGATCAGCTAACTATCGAATTTAACCGTACTATGTCTATTTTTAAATCAAGAGGATTTTTGATAGTTTTGCTGAAACAATAGTAAACGCTAGAAGAATCTTTTTGTATTGGTAGTGGATCTAGTTATATGGTAGTAGCTGATTTTAATAGAAAGCTTAAGTTAGTTGACTTATGGGCAAATGACTACTTTGAATTGTATAGTATCCAAACGGATTCCTGAAATTTCTACAGATAAAGATGTAATAATCACATTCTCCCTAGGTGGTGCTTCTAAAAGAAATAAATGAGAGTATTTTATCTGCAAAACAAAAATGGTACTAAGGTTTTAGCAGTTACTAGTTTAACCGCTAGTCCTTTAGCTAAAAATTAGTGATCAGGTTATTAATATTTATGATGCACCTAAAACTAGAAAAAAATTCGTTCACGACTAATGTTAAAACGTTGTTGCTATTATACTTTTTGAAATTATAGTAAGTAAACTTAATAATAAATAAAGAGCTTTGAGATATTTTTCTCAAAGTTCTTTTTGGTTTTAGTATATATTAGATATTATTTTTCTAGTTTTTTTATTTTTTTACTTTGTTTTTTTGGGAACTCGTTTTTGATGTACCGATATTCCAAACCGCTTCATCTTGTGAAGCTATTTCTTTTGTAGATATTGGAATTTGTTTTAGTATTTTTTTTAGTAGTTTTTTTTACTTTCTTCTTTTTTTAGGTGATGGTTTTTGAACCTAATCCGTAAACTGATGAGTAGACAGGAGATGGTTTTAAACTTACCAACACTTCTTGTATTAGGTGTTATTGTACTTGTTTCCATCATAGTATTTACTACAGATTTTTTTGGAACATTTACTGTACTTGTAGAGTATTTTTCAAAAATAGCATCAAGTATTTTTTGATTTTTCTCTATTTTCTCTTTGCTTACTGGTCTATAACCCTCTGTCAATAGTTTTATATTCACCTAATGCATTTCCTTTATCACTATCAAAAGTAGCTATAAACGTCTTCAGTATAAAGTTTTTCAGTATATTCAATTCCAGTAGTTTCTTCTACTTCCTCTGTTTGAGTTACTGGTTCAACCTCTTCTACTTTTTGAGCTGGCTTAACCTCTTCTTCAGTAGTATTAGCTCTTTCCCTTACTGCTTCTTGACGTTTTTCAACTACTTCATAAGGAACTGTTTTTCTTCTGTAAATTTATCAACATCATTAGCTACATGTAGTTGCTGTTTTTTTATTAGCAGTAATATCTTTTAGTAAACTATCGATATTTACATTATCAGTATTTTCTTCTAGATAGTTTTTGTTCTTCTAATTCAACTATCTCTGCCTTCATCTAAATGATAGTCACTATAACCTTCTAATCTATCTTTTTAGGTTCTTTAATTTCATCATATTCTTCTACTTCGATATCTTCTATCTTAGCAACTTCTTCAACTAAATCTACCTCGTCTTCTTCTTTTTCTTCAAGGTTTTCAAGTTTTTCTTTTTCTTGTTTTATTTCTTCAAGGTTAGAATTTAACTCTTCTATTTCTTTAGTTGTTTCGTCTTTCTCATCTTCTATCTCGATATTTTCTGATTCAATCAGTTCATCTAAAAGTAACATTTTTCTTTCTCATCACTTAGATCAGTATCTTTATAATCAGTAGTAGTTTCTACTTCTTCTACCTCTTCTTTATTGCGAGATTCCACACTAGTTTTTCTAGTAGTTCTATCTATATCATCTTCAAAAAGTTCTTCATTTCCACCAAGTATATCATTAACACTTGTGTATTTTACTCTTTCACGACGTTCTGCATCAGATTTTACTTCTCTAACTTCAAACTCTGGAACTTCTTTTATTTTAGCTTGATTTTCTTTTTGTTCAATATTTTCAAAAATATCATCAAGTTCTTTATTTTGTTGATAAAGAGGGTTATCTTTTTCTATTTTATCTTCTTTTCTTTCTAATTTATTGAATTCACTATCAAGTTTTTGTCGTTCTTCTTTGTGTTTAGACTCACGTTGTTCTATTTCTTCTTGTTCTTTTTGTCTTTCACGATAAACACTAGCTACTTCTTCTTTTAGTGCAGTATTATCTCTTCCTAAGATAACTTCTTTTTCTAAATCATCAATCTTATGATCTTGTTTTAATCGTTTTGTTCTAACGGCAGCTAATGTAGGGTGAGTTCTACGACCAGATTTGTCTCCAAAAATATCAACATCTTTTATCTCTGCATTTTCAACACCTAATTTTTTAAGTGTTGTAGCTAAATCAGGCGCTACTTCTTCTGTTGTTTCTTTAGCTTTCTCTTTTTCTTCGAAAATTCTTCTAAATCTATTTTCTTCAAATCCTTTGTATTTCTTTCTTCGAAATAGTCATCTTGATATTCAATTACTAGTTCATCATCTTCTTGATGTTTGTTAGTATTTTCTTTTACGAAAAGCTCTTCCTCTTCTTCATCTTCATAATACTCATCAAGCGAACGATCTAATTCTTCTTGCTCTATTTCTTCATCACTTACACTAAAGAATTTTATCTTTTAAGCTTACTAAAGAATCCAGCACTTTTTTTCTTCTTTTTGGCTTCTCTTCTTCAGAATCATATAATTCAGTCATTTTCTTTTCTTGACGCTCTCTTTTTTTGTCTTTCGAAATACGTTTTGTAGTCTTCTGCTTCGTCATCCTCTTCTTCAAAAAGTTCTTCTTCGTAGTTATCTTCCTCTTCTACAGAATCTTCCACTTTATTGTCTTTTTTTCTAGATTTAAATAAATCTTTTATTTTAGAGAAAACCCCAACTTCTTTAGCTGACTTATCTTCGCTGAATTCCTCTTCTTCATCATCAATTCAATATCAAACTCGCTTGATACATCTTCAACTTCTAAATCATAGTCGACATAATCTTCTTCAACTTCTTTTTTAACTTCTTCTTTTTCTTTTTTATGAGAATACTCAATATCGAACTCTTCATCATCTGTATAGTCTGTATACTTAGCGACTTTTTTATTTTCTTTTTTTGAGTTCTTTTCTACTTTTTCCTCTTCTTCACGGAAAAACTTCTTCTTCATCTTCTTCTAAAAACCATTTTTTTCCAATTTACCATACTTTATACCACCTACTACTAAAAATATTATTTTAAATTTAAATCTTTAAATTTAGTTCCAACTTCAACATCATTTTCTAACACTAAAATACCTCTTACTTCTTCTTGTGGTAATCCTAGCTCACGTTTTGAACATAACATTCCATTTGATTCTACACCACGAAGTTTTGATTTTTTTAATAAGTAATCCACTAGGCATCATAGCTCCTATTAGTGATACAACAACTTTTTTTGGCCTACTTTCTACATTTTGGTGCACCACAAACAATTTGTAATACTTTCATCCTCACTAACTTTAACAGTTGTTACTTTTTAACTTATCTGCATCAGGATGTTTTTCACATGTTAATACTTCACCAACTACAAAAGTAGTCATCGTTGTTTCCTTCTAAATCTATTTTAATTCCATTTTTTTCTAATCTTTTTCTAGAACTTCTTTTTGTTCTTCTGTTAATTCAATACTTCCTTCACCTTGAAGTTTTAAATTTCTCTACATTAAAAAAATATTTAATCCTACTAAATGATCCATTCTCATCTTTAATAAGTGTTATATTTTTATATTCATATGTAACATTTTTCACTATCATTGATAGTTATTAATAATGTTTCACCCTAACATTTTCTTATTGTAAAAATAACATAATTAACTACTCCTAAAAAAATTTATTATATATTATTCAACAAATATGAAGTAACTTTCTAATTTATTACCATCATATTTAAAAAGTAATAGTTGTTATTGGAACTAAACCTTCCGCAAAAAAATGAACCATTACCTTTTTGTAAAATTTCTAATCCTTTTTTTATTTCTTTTTACGTCAGCTATTATCAAAGTATCTTGATGTGGCAACCCTACATAAAAAGTCTGAACCTATTTTTTTCATAAAAAGTAATTTAATACTTTCTCATCCAAAAACACGAGCCCCATCATAGCCATCTTTAGCATTTAAAAAAATAAAAAATCATTACCCCTGAACACTATCTTTATTATATTTCAATGATAATTTTTCTAAATTACCTTTAGCAAAAAATCAAAGAGTTCTTTATCTGAAATAAGTAACTGTTTCAGTAACTTTTCCTATCTAAAAAATTTATAGCCATTTTCAAAATCATATACTAAATAAATATCTGTTTCATTTAGTATGATTAAAGCTTTTATTAAGTTTTTGTGTATTATCTTTATTAAAAGCTAGTAGACCTTACTACAGGATAAAACACGTTCTAACAAATCTTCTTTTATTTAAATTTGATGTCGAAATTTTTTTCCTGAGCTTCAAAAATTAGACACTATGTAATAAATAAACTCATCCATTTTCTTATCACTAAGACTATTTTTTTATTTCCCTAATTTTTTTACAAAAACTATCAATATCTATTTTTCGCTTTTATTATTTTTTTGTATTCTAATATAAAAATACTACTATCATCTTCTTTTTCATGAATTTTTTTAATGTTGGTAGTTTTTTTCTATAATTTTTTTCGAAAAAAATATAATCTCTAGTATATGACATACTGCCTCCTTTTAGTGCATAATATGACAACTTAATTATAACATATATCTTCTACATCTATCAACACTAATTCCTTAATAAAACGTATTATTTATTAAAAGTCCAAATTTAATATTTAATTGCTTATTTTTTTGATATTTTGCTATAATTTAATTATTATTTTTTTAGGAGAAAAATTTATGTCTGCTGAAGAACAAAAAAACGAGCTGAATTAAAAATTAAAATATGAAAAATTGGATAAAAATAAGACTAGATTGTTTATGCCTTTAGCATTATCTATCTTATTATACTTTTATTAAATTTTATAATTTTTTTAAAAAAATAATAAAATAACTATTTTATCCTCATTATTATTTTTTTACATATACAGTCTATACACTGACTTTAATTTGGTTTATAAATAATAAACTAATCACAAAAGTCGATAGTATTGATTTCAAAAATTAAAAACCACTAAACATACTGTTTAGTGGTTTTTTCTCTCTTTTTTAAAAATAAGCTATGTTAATGTTATTAAACAAAGACTACCGACATTTTTAAAAATCGTCAGTAGCCTGAGTTTTTGTGCTTACTCTTTAGTTTTAAGCTGATAAATACCTACACAAGCAAGACCTATACCAAGCATTGTAAAACCTGATTTCATATCAAGTTCGCCTAATAAAGAACTTACAACAACAGCAATACCCATTGCAGTAGGTACAGCCTTCAAGATAATATTAAGTAAGTAAGGAGCACCTTTACGCCTATTTCCAGGAATTGACTTAGCATTCATAAGCTCTTCTACGGATACACCAAAGATCTCTGCAATTTTGGGTATTGTTGCCGTATCTGGAAAAGCAATATTTCTTTCCCACTTTGAAACAGCCTTATCGGTTATGTTAAGCATATCAGCCAAATCTTTTTGAGTCATTCCTTTTTCTTTTCTAAGCGTACTAATGATATCGCCCATAGATTTGTTTGTCATATGGCATTCTCCTTTGCAATTTTATTGTTATACTTATTGTAGCTGTATTCTCCAAAGGAGTAAACCGAAGTATGGTAGAGTTTACTAAACCGGAGGTTTATCTTCGCTAGAATCTTATGATTATATATATTTTATCATGCAAAAAGGAATAAATCCAACATTGCCCTGTTTTAAAAAACAGAGTTATCTTGATATTAATCTATTTTTTTAAAAAAACATACCATAACCACAGATGATACTATCAATTTTAGAAAATAATGACCACCCCTGAAAAGGGGTGGTTTTCTCTGTGGGTATAACCCTTTGTTACTAACACGCACCTCAAGGCGCTGGCTTTCACATTCGTTCAAGCCCTATTGTATTTTGACGCCCGCTACCCGTTAAACGGGTCTATTTATTTTTTCTTATTCCCGAATGGATTTATATATTCTTTTTGTTGTCAACTTATCCATCGCAATATCATGCGATTCTTGTTCCCTGATGTATTTCCTTATCGTACTTTCATTCAGTCCTACTGTACTTACATAATATCCTTCTGCCCAAAACTTTCTATTCCCATACTTGTATTTCAAGTTTGAATGCATATCAAATATCATCAATGAACTTTTTCCTTTCAAGTATCCCATTATACTTGAAACACTATATTTTGGTGGAATTGACAAAAGCAAATGTATATGATCTGGCATTATGTGCCCTTCTATTATTTCTATTCCTTTATATTTACACAATCTTTGTATTATATTTACTATATCTCGTTTATATTGATTAAATTCAATTTTTCGTCTATACTTAGGGGTAAATACAATATGGTATTTACACAACCACTTTGTATGCGATAAACTATTATGTTTATTGGCCATTATAAAATCATCCTTTCTTTATTTTAGAGCTTGAACTACTCTTATTTTATCAAGAAAGGATGATTTTTTTCAATTGTTTAACTTTTTATCTCGCACCCGCATAGCGGGTGGTTTTTGTTTCGGAGACTTCGCCTCCTCAACTGGCTTAAGCCATTAAATTAAAAACCACTAAACAATATGTTTAGTGGTTTATTTCTCTTTTTTTAAAATTAAGCTTCTTTTGCTTCTAGAGCTTCTTCTTCTTCTTTACCAATTTTGTCAAGAGCCATCATGTTTTCAAGTGGTTTTACCAATTGCGAACATTAATAACCCCTAGAACACCCATGATAATCGCGATTACACCTAATACTTTTTCATAACCCCAAGTTTCAGTCCATCCAACAGTTTTACCACTGATCCAAGCTGAAACTACGTATGTGAAGTACCAAATCGCCATAGACATAGCTGCATATTTTTTAGGTAGTAATTTACTGAATAATGCCATACCGATTGGAGAAACAAGTAATTCCCCAACAGTTAATACGAAGTACCCAGCTAATACGTACCAGATGCTCATTCTTACTGAACCATCAAGTACTCCACCTAATGAACGTAGACCAAGTACGAAACATACGAATCCAAGACCTGTAAGAATCATACCCCATCCCATCTTAGTAGCAACACGCCAGTCATTGTTTTTCTCAGCAAGTTTCATCCAGTACCAACCGAATGCTGGTGCAAGAACGATACATAGGAATCCGTTAAATGATACTAACCATGTAATTGGCATTTGGAATCCTAAAACGTTTAAGTCAACTAGTTCGTCTGTCATAAGAGTAACTGTTGTTTGAGTTTGGAAGTATGCTGACCAGAAAATACAAGAGAATAGGAAGATTACAACCGCAGCGTAAGAACGACCTTTATCGTATTTAGATGGTTTTAAATCTGCTTTATTTTCTTCAGCAGTTTCGTGTTTGTTTTTACCTACTGGGTATCTTCCTGCATCACCTAATAATTTATCTTTACCAAATGTAAACATTAAGAATGTGATGAATAGACAGATAGAAACCATTAAGAATGCTGGAGTAAATCCATATCTAATAATTTCTCCATTTTCATTTTTTGTAGCTCCCCATTCTTGGAAGATAAGTCCACCAATGATTGGTCCAAGTAAGCTACCGATGTTAACGAACATGTAGAATAAACTATATGCTGCGTCTTTCATAGTTACTTGTTTATCATCGTAAAGTTCTCCCTACCATTGCTGATAAATGTTACCACGATAGAAATGCACCTGCGATAGAGTTAATAATAACCCCTGTTAAGAATACATAAAAAAACGACCCATTAGCAAATGCAGTAAATAAAGTACCAATAGCAGTTGAATAAAAATACCAGTATTGGATTGCACGTTGCATACCGATGTATTTATCTGTTAGGTATGCTCCTAGTAATGGTAATAATGATGCCACAGTTCCTAGGTATGCCATCATATCCCCTGCGAATGTGTTTATCTCAATCCTAATCCACCTTTGTTTCTACTGTAGTAAGTATAGAATAAAAATCAGAAAATCCTGATGTAGCATAAGATGCATAACTTTGGATAGCCATCATTGTGTTGATAAGCCACAGCCCAGCAGGGTGCTTTTAGAGTTTTGTCTTTTTGTTTGCTCATATTGTTATGATTTCCTTTCATTTTTTTTACAGCTATATTATAACATGAATATGCTTCCAAAAACAATAAATATTTAAAATAATTCATTATATTTTTTTAAAATATTGATATATATGAAAAATATTTAAAGATAAGTTATAAGTATATCAACGCTATGATTATCAAGAATAAAAAAATAAATTTTTTTAATTTTAAAAAAATTCATGAAAATAAATATTTTTAATTAATAGTTTTACATCTTATAATCCTCTTTAAATTATGTTTTCATTTTTTTTCGTTATTTTCGTAGTTTTTTCTTACACGAAATTTTTATTTGTGTTATAATCACTAATACCCAATTTATGAAAGGAGAATACATGACAATAAAAAGAAACTCGAAATTATTTTTAGTTCTGTTTTTAGGAACTTTATCAGCATTTGGACCGTTTGTTACAGATTTATATTTACCCGCACTACCACTAATGAGCAATTACTTTAGTGCGAGTACATCAACTATTCAACTTACACTTACAGGTAGTATGGTAGGACTTGCTTTGGGACAATTACTTATTGGACCTATTAGCGATAAACTTGGTCGTAAAAAGCCATTATTAATCAGTCTTATCGTTTATTTAATTAGTACAATAGCTATAATTATTTTACCTAATATATACGCAATGATTATCCTACGTTTTATCCAAGGAATTTCATCTGCGGGTGCTGTAGTAATATCAAGAGCTGTATCAACTGACCTATACAAAGGTAAAGAAATGGCACAATTTTTCGCTTTATTAATGGCAGTAAATGGACTTGCCCCTATTCTTTCACCTGTGGTAGGTAGTCTACTTCTTGAATTTACTGATTGGCGAGGAATATTTGTAGCTCTTGCGATTATCGGTATTATTATAATAATTGCCTCTCTAAAATTCCACGAATCTCTAGCTGAAGAAAAAAGACTAGATGTACCTATTACTAAAACATATCATTCTATAGTTTTAGTTTCAAAAAATAAACTTTTCACAGCTCTAGTGTTTATTCAAGGATTTGCTTTAGCTGCGATGTTCGCCTATATAGCAGCATCTCCGTTTATTTTACAAACACACTATAATTTATCAGCTATTAGTTATAGTATATGTTTTGGGTTAAATGGATTCGCAATAGTATTAGGTAGTAAAATTTCTGGTAGATTTAATGAGAAGAAAGGTATTAAGTTTGGATTAACAATGATGCTTATTATTAGTATTTACCTTGCTTTTGTATTATCACTAATGTTCCCATTTCTATTCGTTGAAGTTGGGTTTTTCCTACTATTATTAGGTCTTGGACTAATACTTCCTGCCGGGTCAGCACTTGCTATGGGATTAGAACGTAAACGTGCAGGTAGCGCCTCAGCACTTTTTGGATTCCTACCATTCTTTTTAGGTGGAATTGTATCACCATTAGTAGGAATCGGAAATATCTTCTACTCTAGTTCAATAGCAATCGTTATTTGTTGCGTTATACCATTTGTAATATATAAAGCAATAGAGAAAAAATTATAATAATAAAAGAGTTTTGTAGTTTTAATTAGCTACAAAACTCTTTTTATACACTATTATTATAGAAAAAAAGGTTTAAGAATAACTCTTAAACCTTAATTATTTATCTTATCTTCTTACACCCCAAGCTGATAATCCTTGTGCATTATAAGCTTTAACTGCTGCGTTGATTTGGTCTTTAACTGTTGCAGTTGATCCCCATCCAGGCATTGTTTGGAATAATCCACTTGCACCTGATGCGTTTCTTGAGTATACTTGACCATTTGATTCACGAGCGATGATTCTTTCCCAAGTAGAAGCTGATACACCTGTACGACGAGCCATTTCTTGAGCTGCCGCTGTACCTGCCGCTCCTGCAGTGTTACCATTTGATAATACTACTCCACCTGAAGATTGGCTGTATGAATATTGTGGTGTGTATGAACTTTGTGCTGCATAACTATTTGTTGATGCTGCTTTAGAATATGAAGTTGCTGGAGTAGAAATTGTTCCTGCTCCTGTAGTTTCTGTTTCAGTAGATGCTGGAGCAACTGCTTGTTGAGCTCCTTCACGTTGTTTTGTTCCAACTACTACTACTTTAGCTGTTGGCTCAGTAATAACTTTTTCAGAAACTACTTCTTTAGAAACTTCTTTACCATCTTCGTGTACTACACTGTAAGTAACTTCTTTTTCACCGTCTTGACCTTCAGTTTTAGTAACTACTTCATCTACATATTTTGTGTCATCTTTTTCTTCTTTTGTTTCAAATTTAATTGCTTCTTTTACTGTTTGAGTTGTTTTACCAACACGAGCAATTTTAATAGTATCAACTTCTGCTACTTCTGTTTTAAGACCAGGAGTTACTTTATCTTCTGCTCCTACAGTAATGTTTAATTCTTTAAGAATATCTTCAACTTTTTTGTAAGTTGTTTTTCTAACTGTTGTTGTTTCACCATCTTGGATTGTGATTTCACGAGCTTTGTAAATACGAATATCTTCTCCTCCATTTACTTTTGTGTCTAATCCTGGTTCAACACGATCATCTGCATTATAGCTGATATTATTTGCTGCAAGGATTTCTCTTACAGTTCCTTTTTTAGCTTTTACGTCTACTTTTGTATTATCAGAAAGAGTTACCGCGAATGCTGAATGACCTGTGTACTCTTCTGCTATCATAAATGCTCCTGATAATAAAACTCCTGATGCCGCTGCTGCTGTAATTACTTTTCCGAATTTCATATAAATTAATCATTCTCCTTTTGTTTTATTTTGAACAATTTACAAGCATTATTAAATGTTTGCTCTGTTAGCTGTTCATAGCTCATTTCTTTTAAGTCTGCTATTTCTTGTGCTACATAGTGCACATAAGCAGGTTCATTTCGCTTTCCTCTATATGGTGTTGGCGTTAAATATGGACAATCTGTTTCGATCAAAAGTCTATCTAATGGACAAGCTTTCGCTACTTCTTTAGGTGTCTTAGCATTTTTAAATGTTACTGGACCTCCTAATGAAATATGAAAGTTTTCTTTAAGCATGATATTCATACTTTCTACCGAACCAGAAAAACTATGCATTATTCCACCTACTTCACTAGCTTTTTCTTCTTTAAGTATTTCAATAGTGTCTGCCATTGCATCTCTTGTATGAATTACAACTGGTTTCCCTACTTCTTTAGCTAGTGCAATCTGCTTTCTAAATACTTCTTTTTGAATATCTTTTGGACTTTTATCCCAGTGATAATCTAATCCAATTTCTCCAATAGCTACCACTTTATCATTCGTAAGAGCAATTCGTTTTTATCATTTCATATTTTTTTCATCTGTAAAATCAATCGCTTCTACTGGATGCCAGCCAATTGTTAAATATAAAAAGTCATATTTAGATGTAATTTCTAATGCTTTTTCTATACTTTTATCATCAAAGCCTACTATATTTATTAATTTTACTCCCGCTTCTTTAGCACGAGCTATAGTATCTTCTAAATCTTCTAAATAAGCATCATCATTTAAATGCGCATGTGTATCAAATAACATAGTACGCCTCCTTCACATTTCCTATTATAACAAAAAAAAATTTCATTAAAATATCTAAACTATTTCAATTACGTTACAATCCCTTTGTCATTTCTTTACAAAGAAATAGTCTTTTAAAGCCGATAGTGATAGCCATCGTATTGTATCTGTTTACATAAAATTTTTTTAGTATTTTAAAAACAATAAAAAGAACCTAGATTTCTCTAGATCCTTTCATTAATATTCATATATATTATGCTGTAATGTCTACTATTTGTGCACCAACTAGTTCTTCTAATACTTCTGGTTTTTACTTCTACTTGATGACCAACTTTTTCCAGCTGATACCACAATTGTTTCTACATTTTTACATTTCTCATCTACAAAAAGTAGGGAATAATTTTTTTTCATTGCAAATGGAGAACATCCACCCTTAACATAACCAGTGATTTTTTTGTTAAATCTTTTTAATGGTAACATAGATAGTGATTTTTACACCCGCAGCTTTTTGCTAATTTTTTTGAAATTAATACTATCTTCACTCATTAAAACACCAACTACATAAGTACCTTTACCATCAGTAGTCATAATTGTTTTAAACACTTGATTATGATCTTTACCTATAATGTCTGCTACTCCTACCCCTGTTTTTGCTGCGTCACTACTAGCATCAAACTCAAAGTGATTATACTCAACATTATGATCATCTAAAAATCTCATAGCATTTGTTTTTATTTCTTTTTTCTTAGACATAAAATACCTCTTTCTTTACCCTCATCAGTAATATAACTATATTTTACTCCAAACTTTTTGCTCTGTCAAAACTTTTTGAAAACATTCTTTTGTATTTTCTGAAAATTTCATAAATCGCCAATTTCTAAACAAACTGTACACAAACCGCTTCAGGAACTACAACATCTTTTTCTACACAGTCTAGTTTTCCAGTAGTTTTATCTACTTTATAAACACTTATAGTACCACTTGTTTCATTAGTAGCTATAGCTAAAGTATTATCTTTATTTAGATTGAAATCGCGTGGATCTTTCCCAAATGTACTTATCGTTTGAATTTGTTCTAAATAATCACCTTTATCTTCAAAAACAACTATAGCATCTTGGCCTCTATTAGATACGTAAATGTATTTATTGTCATTAGAGATTTTTATTGCACTACCTTTATTTTCACCATTAAAGTCACTTGGTAATGTTGGATAATATTTTGGATTAGATAATTTACCTTTGCCATCATAATCAAAAGAAATCACTTCGCTAGTTAACTCAGTCATTACAAAAGCTTTTTTATTATCGCTAGTAAACACTATATGACGAACACCACTACCTGCTTTCACTTTAAAATTCTCAACTTTTGTTAGTATACCCTTATTTAGTTTATAAGTTGTAACTTCATCAGTTCCTAAATCACAAGTAAAAACATATTCTCCGTCCGGTGTAAAACCTGAAAAATGAACATGCGGTTTCTCTTGACGAGGATGAACGCTACTTCCTTCATGAGCGTCAGTAGATAATAACTCACCTAACTCACCATTTTGTAATATAGAATAACTATCTACAGTTCCTGTGTGATAATTTGCTGATAAAAGATATTTATTATCTTTACTTACTTCTACATAACATGGTGGATTACCTTCTTTACCGACTGATGTTAATAGTTCTAAGCTACCATCTTCTTTTACTTTAAAACTTGACACCGCACCTTTATCTTCTATTTTCGAAACACTATATAAAGACTTATTATTATTTGAGAATGCTAGATATGTTGGATTATCAACTTTAGCAACCACCTCAACACTACTAACTTTTCCTTCTTCAGATAATTCTACTTTGTATATTCCTTGGCTATCTTTTTTTGTATATGTACCTATATAAGCTCTGCTCATTACTATACCTCCTTAACTAATTACTACTTTATTATATCATCTATTTCGATTAATTAGATAAAATATACTTTTTCTTTATAGTTTATACATTTCTATTTGTAATTTTTTTAAGAAAAAAATAGAGTATTAAGGAAATATTCTATCACATGGGAAATATAGTTTTACTTATAGGGTATTCCTTGATATAATAGAGTATATTTATAAGTAAATTTTAGGAGGATAACTGTGAAACACGAATTTATACTAGTTCTTGATTTTGGTAGTCAGTACAACCAACTTATTACACGTCGTGTACGTGAGCTTGGTGTTTACTCTGAACTACATGATAACGAGATTTCTATTGATGAGATTAAAAAAATGAATCCAAAAAGGAATTATTCTTTCAGGAGGACCAAACTCTGTTTATGAAGAAAAACTCACTTACAATCGATGATGAAATCTTTTAACTTAGGTATTCCTGTATTAGGTATCTGTTACGGAATGCAACTTATGCAACATAAATTAGGAGGAAAAAGTTGAATCTGCGACAAGTAGAGAATACGGTGCTCATAATATTGATGTAACTCCAGGAGCTAGATTATTCGAAGGTACTCCTGCTACTCAACAAGTATTAATGAGTCACTCTGACAAAGTTGTTGAACTAGCTGAAGGATTCAAAGTAGTAGCTACTAGTGATAACTGTCCTATCGCTGCTGCAGAAAATGTAGAAAAAGACTTCTACTGCTTCCAATTCCACCCAGAAGTTCGTCACTCAGAATTTGGATACGACTTACTTAAAAACTTTATAAGAAACGTATGTAAATGTACTGATAACTGGACTATCCAAAACTTTATCGATGAAAAAATTGAAGAAATTCGTGCAGAAGTTGGAGATCAAAAAGTACTATGCGCCCTTTCAGGAGGAGTAGATTCTTCTGTAGTAGCTGCATTATTAGACAAAGCTATTGGAGATCAACTAATCTGTATGTTTATCGATCACGGTTTACTTCGTAAAGGTGAAGCTGAAGGTGTTATGAATACATTCAGTAAAGAAATCGAAGGTGGATTCAATATGAATCTTATTAAAATCGATGCAAAAGATAGATTCCTTGGTAAACTTAAAGGAGTTAGCGATCCTGAACAAAAACGTAAAATTATCGGAAATGAGTTCGTATATGTATTCGATGAAGAATGTGCTAAATTACATGATGTACCATTCTTAGCACAAGGCACACTTTATACTGACGTTATCGAGTCTGGAACTAAAAATGCTCAAACAATCAAATCTCACCACAACGTAGGTGGATTACCAGAAGATATGCGTTTCTCTCTAATCGAGCCACTTAACACTTTATTCAAAGATGAAGTACGTGCATTAGGAGAAGCACTTGGATTACCTCATGAAATCGTTTGGCGTCAACCATTCCCAGGACCAGGATTAGGTATCCGTGTTCTTGGAGAAGTAACAGAAGAAAAATTACAAATCGTACGTGACAGTGACTTCATCTTACGTGATGTTATCGCTAAACGTGGATTAGAAGGAGAAGTATGGCAATACTTCACATGTCTTCCAGATATCCGTTCAGTAGGAGTTATGGGAGATGTTAGAACATATGACTACACTGTAGCTGTTCGTGCCGTAACAAGTATCGACGGTATGACTGCAAGCTGGGCTCACCTTCCATTTGAAGTGTTAGAAGAAATCTCTGCACGTATCGTAAACGAAGTGGCTCACGTTAACCGTGTAGTGTATGACATTACAAGCAAACCACCAGCAACGATTGAGTGGGAATAATATACTAAGGTAACTTAAACCAAGAAACCTTATTTTAACAGCAGCTTTAAAGTTATATATAGACTTAAAACAACATAAAACACTTTGGATTGTCTCCAAAGTGTCTCCAAAATAAATTAAGAGTTAAACCTACAAGATAGATAAATTATCTTTCTTGTAGGTTTCTTTATATAAAATGTAGTTCAATACATGTCATTTATGATATAATTAAAAAACAATATAAATTATAGTTAGGAATAAATATTAATGGCAAAGAAAGAAGTAAATACAGACCTTTGGGTTTATGACCTATTGAAGGAAGCAAAGATAAATGATAAATTTACTGCTCAAGGAAGTAATATTAAAGAAATTCATGAAGCTTTACAAACAGCTTCAAAGCGTGGAACTGGTAGAGTAGGATTCCCTGAATATGTAGGAGTAGTAAAAAATTTCTTAATAGTAATAGAAGATAAAGCTGATACACATAAACATATAAATTTAACGGATAAAGATATTATCAGTGAAGATGTTTCTAGCATCTGTGATTATGCCGTAAATGGTGCATTATTTTATGGAAAAACATCTTGCAAAAAAAATACAAAACTATAAAGAAATTATAGCGATAGGTATTAGCGGGAATGAAAAAAATCATAAAAATTACACCTATCTATATAGATGATAGAGGAAACTATAACGTTCTTGATGATTTAGAGACTTTAATATCATTTAGTGAAAAAAATATTGACGAATATTACACAAAAAGAAATTTTTAAAAGAAGATACTCAAAAAAAGAAAAAAAGAAACAGCTGAAATTTTAAAAAGATGCCAGCATTCTTCATGAAGATTTAAGAAATTATGGAAATTTAGAAGAAAAAAAGCAAACCTCTAGTTGTTTCTGGTATATTACTTGCACTTAGAGAAATTGAATATAAAAAAATTTTTAGTATTGATAGTTTAATCGGCGATACTCAAAAAAACAGATGGGCAAAAAAATATATGATGCTATTGAAGCAAATTTAGGGCGTGCTAATGTCTCACCTCAAGTTAAGAAAAAAATAAACTATTAAGTCAATTTTCTATTATACGTGATAATGTAAAAAAATAAATGAAGTTAATCCTAATTTAGGAAAAAAACACCATTAAAAACATTTCACAGAATTTTTTTATATGAAAGTATCTATCATAGTATTAAATATAACAATTCATCTGAAGACTATCTTGGACGTTTTTATGGTGAGTTTATGTCTTATAGTGGAGGAGATGGGCAAAACTTAGGAATCGTTTTAACTCCTAAACATATTACGGAACTATTTTGTGATTTATTAGGTTTGAAACCAAATGATAAAAATTCTTGATCCGTGTTGTGGTACGGCAGGATTTTTAATTGCTGCTATGCACAATATGGTTGGCCAAACAGATGATGAGAGTGAAATCAAACATATTAAAAAACACCAACTTTTTGGAATAGAAGAACAGTCGTATATGTTTACTATCGCTACTACTAATATGATTTTGCGTGGAGATGGTAAAAGTAATCTCGAGAATGGAGATTTCTTAGCCGAAAATCCAGCTAAGTTACAACTTAAAGGCTGTAATATCGGAATGATGAATCCACCCTATTCAATGGGATCAAAACAAAATCCTAACCTCTATGAAATCAACTTTACAAAGCATTTATTAGATTCATTAGTAGAGGATGGGCATGCTGCTATTATCGTTCCACAAAGTACTTTTACTGGAAAAACAAAAGATGAGCAAAAAATTAAAGAAGAAATTTTAAATAATCATACTTTAGAAGGTGTAATAACACTTAATAAAAGTACTTTCTACGGTGTCGGGACTAATCCTTGTATCGCAATATTTACGGCACATAATAAACACCCTAAAAATAAAATATGTAAGTTTATAAACTTTGAAAATGATGGATATATAGTAAGTAAGCATATTGGTCTTATAGATGATGGCTCGCATAAAGATAAAAAACAACACTTACTAGATGTTTGGTTCGGCAAAAATGAATCTCCAACTAAATTCTGTGTAGAAACAATAGTAGAAGCAACAGACGAGTGGCTACATTCTTTCTATTATTTTAACGATGAAATCCCAAGTGAAGAGGATTTTAGAAAAACTATCGCTGATTACCCTAACATTCGAAGTAAATATGATAACACACGGACGAGGATATTTATTCGGAATAGATGACAACGAAGAAAATTATAAAATGGAAGAAAAAATGCTGCAGGTAGCTGAAAGTGAGGGAGACTATGAGTAAGTTAACTTTAAACAGTGTGGAGTGGGGCGGATTTTATTTTTCTGAAGTTTTTAATAAGATTTATATTGCTCAATCCACAGATTTAAATAAATTAGACGCTGGGGAGACCGTTTTTTTATAGGAAGAAGCTCAGATAACAATGGATTGCAAGATTTTTGTAAATATAGAACCTAAAAAAAGATAATTAATAAAAAAATTGTATTACTGTAAGTATGGTAGGTGAACCTAGGGCTTTTTTTATCAACAGTATGATTTTACTTGCAGTCAAAAATATACTAATATTGAGAAATGATAAGTATTTAAATAAAAAGTATAGCAATGTACCTTTGTTCCATTATAAATAATTATTTAATGGATAAAGGATATGGATATGGGTATCCTGTTGGATTAAAGAGAGTATTACGAAATAAAAATAATACTCCCTATTGATTCTAATAATAATCCTTACTGGCAATTTATGGAAGATTATATTAAACAAGAGATGAAAAAAAGCAAAGTCAGAAGGTTATTACTTACTACGAAAAACAAACTTAAGAAATTAGGTTTTGAATTACTTGACTTAGAAGTTGAATGGAAAGAGTTTAAATTAAAAGATATTTTTTTAAATTTAGAAAAAAAATATCGAAAGGACTTTCAAATCTTGAAAAAGATAAAGATGGTATCAATTACTTAGGTGCTACTAATAGAAATAATGGTGTTTTTGGAATTTGTTAAAGATAATGAAAAATATGAGGTATAAAGGAAACTGTATAGCATTTATTAGAAATGGAGAAGGGTCTATGGGGTATGCAGTATATAAAAGGGAGGACTTCATTGCTACTCAAGATATTTCCGTTGGTTACAATGAGAATTTAGATTTATACGTAGGAACGTTTTTTTAACTACCATAGCAGATAGAGTAAGAGGAAAAATATAATTTTTGGATACAAAAGAAATCAGAACAGATTAGAAAATGAAATTTTACATCTCCCTATTAAAAAAATGATGGAAGCCCACATTGGGAATATATGAGACAATTTATGAGAAAAATTAGAAAAAGAAAAATATAGAAAAAAAGTACTCAGTTATTTACGCAGTTACAATGACTAATACTAGTCTTTATTTAATCTACGCTTTCTAATTTAAAAAAAGAACATTATTAAATAAAGACGAATTCACGAGCTATAATTAATAAAAAAAGTATATAATACCATAGGAAATACTTTCTATAAAAATCTATTCTCGATTATTATAATTGAAAAACTTTGATAATTATTTAAAATGAAAAAGCACTTTTTCTAAACTTAGAATAGTGCTTTTTATTAATATATTATAACCTAATATTAATGAAATTATTGTTAGTTTTTAATTTATATTTATTCTTAATCGAAAAGCTAAAAAAATTAATATTCAATTTCCCTAAGTTTAATATGAACCTGTTCATATAACTTAACAATATCTTTATTTTCTTTCAGTCGACACTTTCTATTTGAACGCCTCAATCCCCTTCTTTTTTTGTAGTCTATTCTGTCTTCTCCCATTTTTTTATGTAAATTATACAGAATTTGTTCTATGAATGCGATTTTTTTGATTGTATAATCGATTCATAAATTTTACTACACCCCTTGAACAGTATAGAATTTCTCTCTATTTTTTTGTATACTCTCACTAGATTTAATCTGTTTATTATATATTTTTTTTAGCTATTATATTAATTTTTATCTTTTTTTATCCATATACTTTTGATTTTTAATATCTCATCTATATTTTTTTACTTATTGTGGTAAATTTTTTTCTTCTTTATAGTCGAGTTTAGCTAGACTATCTATATGTTGTTTGAATTCACACCAACATAAATTAGTATCTAGACCCGTATAACAGTACTTCTCTAAATCTTCTATTATATCTATATTATACAAATACATATTTATTTTATTAAAATTATCCGATATTATACACTTAAGAGAATTATAGTAATTATCCCATATTTCTTGTAATATTTCCTCTATCTTTTCGTGCAACATATTATCTTTTAAGGAATCTAACAATTGTATTTTAATTTCATTTTCCGTAATTTGATAACTTTGTTTTAATGCTCGTCTCTCTAATTCATAAATTAGTGATTTACAATATGCTGTATTCATATAATACATCAAGGTTCCTGAATTAATACTATCTATTCCTTCTGGTCTTGGTATATACTTTTCCCCTAAATCATGTACCCCGAATCTGTCTTTATAATTCCCATCTGATCCATATATTCGCCAATCCCTTACTTTAGGAAACTCGTTTTTTCCTTCATAATCTTTCTTTATAAGGCGTTGTATATAACTAATATCATACTTTATCCAGTTATCATCTTTATAATATACATATGGACTATTAATATAATAGTTATCAAGTAGGGCAGGATATTTTAATCTATCTATTACGTCAGATATGCTATAATAACGCTCTCGCCATACTGTAACTATATTTTCTATCATTGAAAATAGCTGATTAATAGAATTATCATCTTTTATAATAATATATTTTCCATTGTTATCTATACTTCTTGCCACACCTTTTAATTTTTCAGTTACACATGGTCTCCCTCCTGTAATAGTATATATATATTCTTTGTTTTTTGAAAATATAATATCTATTAAATCTACAATATCCTCTTCATCTAAACCTATACATTTACCACTACTCTTACTATCCAAAAAAACGCTTTAGTTCCCTCATATTTTTTTTAACTAAGCTACTTAATTCTTTTTTTCATCAATTTCTGTACGATTGTCAAAAAAAGCTCTATTTTTTTCCACATATTTTTTTTCGAAAAAGCCAAAAAAATTGAATACTTATCTAATAAAAAAAGATATGTTTTTTTAGAACAGTCAAAGGATTCCATTTTATTTGAGATTTCATCTTCAATTATATTTTGTAAATCATGTAATGTATAACCTAAAATATCATTTTTAGTCTTATTTCTCTTGCTGGTAAACTCTTGCAGAACTTCAGGTAAAGTATACAACTTATTCTCTTTTTAAACTATATATTATTTCAGTTACTTTCATTATATATCTTGCCCTCCAAATTCAATTATTATCTATTAATCATTATAGTACATTCCTTTAAATTAATAAATGGATTTTGTCCGTCTTGTTATACATGAAATCAGCTTGTGCGATAATAGAGTCAAGGAGGTTCCCATAGTGCTTTCCTCATAGCACTCACGTACATTGACAATTAAATAATATATAAAAAAGTCATACTTTTAAAAAGGATAATATTAAAATATAAAAATATTAAAATTTAATAATAAAAAATTGGAGGATTTTAATTATGAAAGCAACATATAAAAAAAATGGATACTCAAAAGAAACTGCGAGTCACTATATAAAAGAGAATAAACCCGTGCGCATCTTAAGCACAGAATTAGAACCGCAACAAAATTTCGTAGACGGTAAGCCTACAGGTGAAATAGTTGCATATAAAGCTTGGTTCACGCAAGAAGGGGTAGAACCATTTGTTGTTAAGTTTGATACAGATATAAAAATTACCTAAATATTTATCTGTTATTGAATTTGAAGATTTAATGGCATGCGAAATAAAATATAAAGTATATTTTAAAGCTATAAATGTTAAGGAGATTAAATAATGACAATTTTAACACAAGAAAAAAGACAGAAAATTAATCAATATTTATTACAAAGTTTGAATATGGCATTAAGTTCAATAATTCAAGGCGAAACAAGCTATACAAATAGCTTTGACTGTAAAGTGAGTGATGAAGGATTTTACTTCATTCCTCGCCTTCCAGCAGGATATATAATAGATGATAACTTTTATCAGAAGATTTTCTTAATAGCTAACTCAGCATTATTCCCTGATTTTACGTTATTGAAACAAAACTCTGCTTACTTTGTACCACTTAACACAAATGATATTCACACAAAACGTGCTTTATTTTTTCCGTGGAAAAAGGGTATATCAGAAAGGTTAATGATAGCAGACTTAAATACTTTTTCTTCTACTATTAATGGAAATATTATTCCAATTATGAAAAATCTTAAAATTAACTACAATAAAGTAACTAGTATCGCTATTGCAGGTAATTCAGGCTCGGGGAAAAGCTATATGTTAATTTACTTATTGAGCATGTTAAAAAATATTTCAGATTTAATGATAGTAGACCCAAAATTTGATTCACCTAGTAGGTGGGCAAAAAATTATAATATTGCTGTAATCCACCCTGAAGCTAATCGCTCTAAGTCAGATTTTGTAGCTCAAATAAATGAAAAGTTAAGTTGGTCTTTAAATAAAATTTATGAACGTCAAAAGATTTATTTAATAATCCTAATCACGAATTTAAACACTTGACTATAGTTATAGACGAAGTCTTAGCGTTGTCAGAAGGCGTTAACAAAGCAATCAAAGAGTCACTATTTGCATTGCTATCACAAATATCTTTACTGGGTAGAGCGACACGAGTGCATTTACTTTTAGTAAGCCAAAGATTTGATTATCAGTCTATTCCAGTCTCTGTACGTGAACAATTAAACGTACTTATCCAAATTGGTAATATAAATAAGAAGACAACACAATTTCTATTTCCCGACTTGGACCCTGAAGGTATTGTTATACCTATCGGTAAAGGTACAGGATTAATACAAGTAATTGATAATGAGCAACCTTATCAAGTTTTACCATTGTTGTGTCCCACATATAATTCGGAGGTATAGTTTTTATGAAAAATAAATTTCTTTCTAAAGAATTTTTAATAAACTAATGATTATGTTACTTATTAGTTTATTAATAATAACTATAGCATTAGCTTTAAAAAAACACCATTAGCTAGTTTGTCTAATTCAAATAAGGCAAATAACTTAATTAATTATGTCTCTTATTTTACAAATACTCTATTAATAATAGGTGGCACTATTTTTAATTATAATCATTCTATTGATAATAATAGAAGTATATAAGCGTATAAAAATATGATAGCATATCTAATTTAGTAAAAATCAGTAATTCAAACTATTAAAAATTAGAAAAATTCCTTAAACAAGATGAATCATATGTAAATACTAACTTTTCTAATAATAGTAAGACCACTAAAGTAAATCAAGTAGTAGAGAACTTCAACAAAAAAATATCAAACATTGCATTGTTGACAAAAAAATTAACAAAATAATAATACTATTTAAGATACCGAGTAAACAGCAATCACAGAAAAATATTAAAAAGATATGGAAGAGCAGTTAATAGATGAAGTTACTTACCTTAATCCGGATTATTACTTTTCTAATATACAAAAGAAATAAAAAAATATATGTATATAGAGGGTAATAAACGCTAACAATATTGTGAGGCTATGGCTTGCAACGCAAGAACCAGTAGCCTCACATCATATAGAATGATATGTTGGGGTTACTACGACCCCCAACATGTCAATAATCAATAATCAAAATGAAAGGAATAAAACTATATGGCAAAAAAAGAACAACGTTCAAATAAATGGGCATTCATACTATATAAAGACAGTTGTCCAATTAATTATTTAGAAGTACTAGAAGAAATGATGATTCCATTTATTCTTAGTCCTTGGCATGATAAGGATATTAATAAATCTACTGGTAAATTAAATAAACCACATAAGCATGGGGCATTATTTTTTTCGAGAGTTTAAAAAAAGTTATTCACAAGTTTCAAATCTATTAAGCGAAAAAAATTAAACACTCCATCTCACATTGAAATGATTCATTCTCCTACAGGAATGTTAAACTACTTTACTCACGCATCAAATCCAGAAAAAGACGCTATATGATACAGAGAAGATTGAATATGGAGCAGGATTTAAAAATAGACAAATTTTTAACTGAACAAGATTCAGATAGGGTTATCGCAGATATTATCAATATAATTGAAGAACAAGATTTTAAAGAATTTAAAGATTTAGTTAACTATATGAAGAATACTAATAATACTTTTGCTTAATATTGTTGCTGATAAAACTTACTTTTTTTCTAAATACTTAGACTCTAGAAGACATATGTACAATAACAAAAACAAAAAGATTATCTTCCTACCGGTCAAAGTAAACAAGATAATCTAGAAAAATAAATAGCAATTATACTACTTATTGCTATTATACCAGATTTATAAAGAATAGCAAGGAGAATTTAATATGAATAATAAAACAATAAATTACAAATACTTAGTTAATGAATTGCACTTTCCTGAAGCTACTGCTAAGACTATCATTAGACAAGCTAAGATAAAAAAATGGTAAAAATCAGGGTATTCTATATATAACAATAAGAGATTAGGCAATGTTCCTATATTTGTTGTTGAGGAAATTCTTGGTTTTAAGTTACTAGATAAAGAGAGGTAACTTATGGCAAAAACAAATTTTCAAGACGTTTATATAGATAATAATGGAAAAATTTATTATGAAGTTAGCTTAGGAACTGATAATATAACCGGAAAAAAAGAATAAAAAAGAAAGCTAGAAAAAATTTAAATGGAAAACCATTTAATACGCCCAGAGAGGCATATATTGAGGCTATTCGTGTGAAAAATGAATATCTGCAATCTAACGGATATTCCAACTATGATATGACATACGAGCAGTTTATGAATACAACATATTTACCCTATTATGAATCAGAGGTAAGTAAACAAACTTATTCTACTAGAACTCCAGCCTTAAATATGCTCATAAAAAGATTTGGTAAAAAAAAGTTAAAAGATATATCATTAAGGGATGTACAGAATTTTAGAACTTGGCTATTATCAAATAAAGGTGGTAATTTCTCGCAGGCGTATGCTTCTATGACTTTTGGAACTTTTAGAAAAACTCTAAGTTTCGCTGTTAACATGCAATTCTTAGAAAATAATATTTCACTAAAAGTTAAAGCTATACCAAAAGGAAAGATTACTGTTCAATATTGGACTAAAGAAGATTTTGAAAAAGTGCTTGGTAATATTTTTATAGAAGATTTCTATGAACATTTATGTTTTACTCTTCTATATTTATACTATACTACTGGTTTAAGGGTGAATGAAGGTACCGCTTTATGGTGGAACGACATAGACTTTACTAAAAAAGAACTTAGGGTACATCATATGCTCATTGCTAAAAACAAGAAGGAATGGTATCGTCAAACTCACACAAAAACGGATGCAGGTTTAAGAACAATATCACTAGATACGGATACTGTAAAAATATTAAAGGCTTGGAAAAAAAGACAAGCTGAATTTGGTAAAATAAATTTCGTATTAAGCTATGATGGAAATCCTATGATTAAATCTACAATTTCTAGAATAATAAAAAGGTACGCAAAATTAGCCAATGTTCCTGCAATACAAGCTAAAGGATTAAGACATTCTCACGCTTCATATTTGATTAATGAAGTGAATGCTTCTGTTCTTATAGTATCCAAAAGACTTGGTCACTCTAGTCCAGAAATAACATTAAAGCATTATGCTCACCTTTGGAGTGGACTAGATAAGGAAATAGCTAATAATATGGCAGGTTTGATTAAATTCAAACATCCAAAAGAGACAAAAATAGACTTTTTGGGAAATCAATCTTTACGATTGTCTCCAAAATCGTCTCCAACACTAAATTAAACAAATAAAAACACTATAACAATGGGCTTCCCCAACTATTTCAAATTTGTTGAGTGGGAATAATGCAGTGTAACTTAGAATTATTAGGAGTATAACGACGACATAATTCTAAGATACAGCGTATGCAACAAGAACTTTAATCTTAACGAGCAACGCGAGAAAAAGATTATTAGTTCTAACTGCTAACATAGTAAGATATATAAAACCCTTATATTTTTAAGGGTTTTTCTTATAGTTGCAACCATTTTGCAACTAATAAAAAAACTTTATCACATTTTATAAAAAGATTCTAAATTAAACTAGATAATATTTATCAAGGAGTGAAATAATGAAAAAAACAAACTACTAACTTTGCGCTTTTTTTGTATTTATATTCGGACCTCTTATAGGCATTATTATTGGAAGTATAATCGGAGATATCAAAGTTGGTGTTGCTATTGGACCATTCTTAGGTCTAATGTTAGGTTTACTATTTAGCAAAATAAAGCCAAAAGATGAACATAGCGAAGATACTATAACAAAAGATAGTGAAGAATAATATACTCAACAACAAATATTCTTAAATTAAAAACTACAAGATTGAATATAATTTCTTTCCTTGCAGTTTTTTAATTTTTTAGTGTGATACTTATCATTTATGATATAATTAAACAAAAAAAACAATATACAGAAGAGGATAATATGAATACAGTAATTAAAGAAATAATAGATAAAAAAGAAAAAGAAATAATATCAAAAGAGGTCCTTTACGACCTTCCTGAATGGTTTGGTCTACCTGAAAGTACAAAAGAGTATATTAAAGATTCACAAGATAAACCGTTTTTGGCTTGCTATGCAGATAATGAAGTTGCAGGTTTTATCGTATTAAACGCAACAAGTAAGGATACTGCAGATATTTTTGTAATGGGTATAAAGAAAAAATTTCATAGAATGGGAATTGGAACAAAACTAAATACAGAATTCGAAAATATGGCAAAAAATCTTGGATATTCCTACTCACAGGTAAAAACTGTAAAAATGGGACACTACAAAGAATATGATATTACTAATGAATTCTACATCGCAATGGGATATAAAGAATTAGAATGTTTTCCTACCTTATGGGACGAATGGAATCCATGTCAAATATATATTAAATATTTAGGGGAATAATACTTCAATAATATTTTATTTATAAATAAAAATATTTTAGTATCTAAAAAGCTTGATGAGTAAAAAAATAAAAAGTAGTATATTCACAAGAAACTTGATATAGTTTACTTTTTAAAAAACTAAATACAAGATAAATACAAATTTATACCCTGCCGATATAAAAAATAAAGTAGACACTCCCTATGATATCAACTACTCAGGATAGATTCTTCCTCTATTGAATGGGAATAAACGGTGTAACTTAGAATTATTAGGAGTATAATGACGACATAATTCTTAGATACAGCGTACGCAACAAGAACTTTAATCATAACGAGCAATGCGAGGAAAAGATTATTAGTTCTAACTGCTAACATAGTAAGATATATACCCCCCTTGATATAATAATATTATTATATCAGGGGGGACTTATATTTGTATAAGGCAAACTAGTATGTTTATTAATATTCTAAAGAATAACTTTTTCTATTAAGTCTGAGACTTTTTTCACCTATGGAAACCTTAAAGTATTTAAACTCCTTATCTGAATCTGGAATTGCAAATTCGAAACTTTTTTTTGTTCCATTTCGCCATATATCTTCTGGTTCAAATCTTTTCGAATAATAAACAATGTCCTTTTCATCATAACATTGAATTAAAAAATATATATGTCTAATGTCATAACCAGTAGTGTTTTCAAAGTTCCCTATGTAACGTTTCTCATTTCCATCAGATCCACTAACATTTTCAACTTCGAAGTTTTCAGGTTTAATAGTATCTACTAATATTTCGTATACTCTATTAAATTCTTTTATTTCTTTACCACTTTGCAATATCTTATTAAGGGAAGCTTTATTCTTCACAGGAATTTTCACTATTGAATTAATGTCTAAAAGTAATTCATAACGTTTTCTTTGATATTTCTCCCATTCATCTGTGAAAGTACTATCCACAAAATTTTTCCCTAACACAGATTTTTTCTTTAATATAGCTTCTTTTGTTTCCTTAAGATTATTAATATATGCGTTAGCAAATTCCTTTAACTTAGGATCTTTAAAATTCCGGTTATTATATTTATCAATTTCAATTAATTCACAATCTATGTAGTCTCTAAAGTTTTTAATTGTTATTTTATCTTTACCTTTATCTTTATCCTTATCATTTAAGTAAGCAATTCCCCACCTATTATTCAATCCTTTTTGCTAAAGAGTTTATGAATTCATTATCATATGTCTTGGTTTTATCACCTATAAAAATAATTCGGACTTGGTAACAAAAAGGCCTATTAGTAAAAAGTAATAAAGCTAATCCTATTCTTTTTTTATCATAAAACTGTAGCCCCCATTTCCATAGTCTTTTTAAGTATATCAATACCTTTTTTTCTATTAATATTCTAGTCAGATTTTTGATAGAGATTTTAAAAATAGTTCCTTAGTATATAAACCCCTTCTCATTACCCAAACTATTAATAAAAAAAGGTGGAAAAAGGCTAAATAACTATTAATTAAGATTAGTAACTTTATTGTAATTATTTCGATAAGAAAAGTCAAGTTTGTCTGCGATTATAAGTAAGTTGTATAGCAAAAAAGTACCAACTTTTTTTGATATACAACTAAGAAAAAAAGGACAAGAAGTCTCTCAGTTAAAAATATTAAAACTAAATATTTTAAAAAAAGCTAAATATTAAATTTTTATAATATAATTTTTAATATTTACCCACATTTTGTCCATGTTATATTGTATAATTATCATAGGTAATAATAAAATAAGGAGACTATATTATGAATAAAAAAATTATTACAATTATTACAAGTATTATAGGTATTATTGTTTTAGTCGGTGCATTCTTTTTCTATCAACATTCTGGAAAAAACGATCTAAAGGCAGAACACACTAAATACTTAGCTCTTATCAATGACAATCATGATTTTGATGGAGGTATTAAAAGGTTAGAAACTCTTGACACTGACGAAGGCCAAGAAATTTTTAAAAACATAAAAACTGAAATCAAAATTACTAAAGAATTGAAAAATATCGACACTAGTCTTGATAATAAAGATGTCGATGCAGCTAAAAAATCTTTAGAAAAAGTCGATACTCTTACTGTAGACAATACTTTTGATAAAGCTATAGAATGGTTAAAAGAAGATATTACCAACTATGACAAAGCTAAAAAAGAAATAGACGAAGATAAATCTGGTAATATCAGCTCAATTATTGATAAGTATAAATTTAATCATAGTGCGTTAAAAGCTAAGTTAAGCGAACCTGAAGTAAAAAAAGGCACAGAAAACAAACAAACTTCAGAAAATAAACAAACTTCCGAAACTAAAACAAAAGTAGTTTCAGGTAATACTGCTTCTACTGGAGGAATTGGAGATAACGACGTTATACCTGCTGGTTCTTCATATGTATTTAGCGGTAGTGTAACTGATTCAACAACCTATAAAGAATTCAGACAAACTAATGCTTATCAAACTATCGCAACTAATTATGTTGGATTTAATGCTAGTAACGCCGAAATTAAAGCTTGCTTAGAATGGCTAATTAAAAAAGGTAGAGAAGGAGCTCAAACCTTACCAAGTACACAAGAATATAAAACTACTTTTGGTAGATAATAATTTATATTTCAAATCTAGTGTAAAACTATATTAATTTAAAAACACATAACCTAACATTACCTTGTAAGTTATGTGTTTTTTTCGTTCCCTTCTCCACAATAAATTTAGTAATTATCAAATCATGATATTTATCTTAAATTTACAATATAATTTTATTGTATTTCAGAAAAATCATTAGTAAACTTCTTTTGTTACTGCCCGTTATTACTCTTATTTCTTTTTTTCAAGCCAAAACAATCTGCTATAAGTAAGAAAGAGGAGTATACAAGAAAAATAAGTAATAAAAAACTTAATAAAGGATCTATCATTATTCTTGCTCGTTTCTCTTGGCCAAGCCCTCGTTCAGTTTATCATAATAAACTGAGAGTTCTTTCTTGACAAATTTTTTAGGGTTCTGAACATTATCAAGAATATCTGTCACCCTTCTGGTGGGAGAATCTAGACAAAGTTCTCATATTATGTTTCTGAAATGCATTTGAATTTTTCAATTATATACATATATATATTAATTTCTTAATCACTACTTTTCAAAAAATTTAAAACTGTTCTATTAAAATCAGAAACTTCTTGATGGACTGCATGACCAGATTTTTCAAAAATAAGTTTCTGACAATTGATTTTTTTAGCAAGTTCATTAGAAAATTCTACTGGGATAACTTGATCTAATGCAGCACCTATAACCAGAGTTTTAGCTTGGATTTTATCTAATTTATCAAAAATATCAAATTTTAAGCACGATCTAGCTAAAACAATAAATCTATCAAGTTGATCTAATTTTGGCTTAAATAGAATTTGTACTAATATAGATAACCACTTATTTTTTGCTATATATCCTTTTGAATAAACCGTTTCAATCATATTTTTTTGCAGTTCTTGTAACTTACCATTTTCAGCTAGAACAATCCATCTATCTATGACCTTGTTTGTTGTAGGATTATTTCTTGATGTAGTTGCTACTAATACTAGTTTGTCAACAATATCAGGGTAATCTATAGCTAATAGTTGTGCAATCATCCCCCCTTGAGATACCCCTACAACATCTACTTTATCTATATTCAACTTTTTTATACAATAAGCAATTTCTTCCACCATATCACTTATCTCATAATTCTCATTGATATGTTCTTTATGGTCAAATATAAAAAAACTTTATATTCTCTCAAAAAAAATTTCTATAGAAAAAAAGCAAGTTGTAAAAGCTTTTTCCTTTTTATTCGCTCAGTATTCAAACCTGGTATTAATAATAAATTCTTTTTTTCCATAACCAAATGAAACATAATTGACTATATCATCATCGTATAATTTAATTTGACAATTTTTTTGCAGAAAACATAATATATACCTTTCTTAATTAGTTACTTATGCAATTAATTATACCATATTTATATATCACCTAACATAAAAAAATATAGTTCTCATCCATATCCTAAGCAATACCATCAAATTTCTCAAAAATTATTACCGGTGTAATAAACAATTATAAAGTTCTCTAGATTTCCATAAATTTAGTAATTATCAAAGCATGATATTTATCTTAAATTTACAATATAATTTTATTATTTTCAGAAAAAAATTATTGCAAAAAAATATCTTTATTTTTCATTGTATTACAGCTTTTTTTCTTACTAAAATTTTTTTATCAACATTTCGAAACTTTATTTCATTTTTTTAGTTGATTTATTTGATAGAATATGCTAAATTATCTATTGTTGAGATATATTATGAAATCAAAAAAATAATATAAAGGAGACAACAGTTTATGAAGAAAAATATTAATAACTAAAAAAACAAGTATGATTTCTACTTTTTATTCTCACTGCAACATTAAGCTATCTATTATATAATTACACTTTACTAGGAGTAGCATTAGCCAGTATTTATATCTTGGCAACAGGAATACTAAACTGCAAATATAAAAACAAATAATAAACTAATCAACTATACATCTATTATATTTGCAACACTAATGATTATTTTTTTATATCTATAAATAATAATCTACCTCCTTTAAAAAAATCAATATGATTTTAATAGCGGAGCTAATATTTTTTTGTTTACTATTCATCATCAGATAGCTTTTTTTGGAGATTAAAAAAATTAATTATATATATTTCAAATATTTTTAATACAAAAAAATCCCACTCTTAATAGAGCGGGATTTTTATTTTATAGGTAATCTACATCTTTGATTACTTCTGGTTGTTGTGGTTGTTGTTTTTTTGACAACTGGTTTACGAGTTTTTTTACTCCGTTATTTCCTGCAGGAAGTCTGTATTTTTTTTAACCTCTTGTTTTGGTTGTTGTTTTTTTAGCAACTGGAACACGTGTTTTTTTACCCCATTGTTTCCTGCTGGTACACGTAATGGTTTTTCTGATTTTACAACTGGTTTTTTCTCAGCATAGTAGTATCTCATATAAGCTTCCATTGGGTGGATAGATGCTTGAATAGAAATACCGTCCTCTTTAATTAATTGATAAGTTTTACCATTATAGTTTATTTCTTTTTTTACTTCTGGTAAATAATCTTTAAAATAACTAAGTGGTGTACTTAAGTCCGGACGTGGTACTTTTATTCTTTGTTTTGGAGATATTTCTAGTCCATCACTTGTTTTTACATTGTAACTAACAACTAAAGTTATTGGATCAACAAGCTCATCTCCACTAGCTTTTTGATTTGAAGTTGCTTTTCCACTATTTACATCTGCTGCTGCTGCAAACGGTGCTTGTGAAGTTGCAGTTAAAGCAAAAGCTGTTAATGCAACAGTCAAAGTTTTTTGCAATTTATTCATAATATACTTTTTCCTCCTAATATTTTTTAGCATAATAATTGCTTTTAATATTATATATCAAATATCCCTAATTTGTCAAAAGAAATCCTCTTTATCCCTTTTATATTAGTTTTTTTCTAATATAAACATAATAGCAAAAGTAATTTTAACACCTGAAAAAAATATTTAATAATTTATTGTTGATAATGAATATCTATAATTTCTCTGTATTTTTTTAAGATATATTTGTGTATTATTTATAAATAGATCCCTCTTATAAAAACATAATATTTATAAAATACAAGTAAATAATGATATAATTGACCTAGAAAATAAGAAACAGGAGTAATAGCAAATGAGTTTAGATTTATTTATATTTGAAAAAAGAGAAGAGATAAAAACTTCTCTAGATGTCCTAAGCTATCTAGAAGAATTTTCTCGATACGAAGAAGACAAAGACTATAATTTACTTGAAGGATGCTCTCCAGCTATAACTGCTTGGGCAAAAGAAATGTTTAAACATTTCCCTCCTATGAACGGCGAATATGCATTACCTGATGAAATTGCTTTTTCATCTGAGGATATCGAGGATCATTTAACTGACTATGCTTTAGGAAAACATGGTGCTATATGTTCATTTTCTTATAATGTTATAGATGATGCATTTGATTTTCTTTTAGATATATTTGATGAGTATAATATTGGCGTTTATGACTTCAATAATATTGATAATATTATAGGTTTTGATATCGAAATTTTAAAATATAAAACAGAGAGTACCCATATTACTCCATGTACTTGGAACGAAGTAGAAAATTCTATTTATACCCTTGATAATCCAGAGAGAAAGTCAGCATATCTATCACTATGGTTTGATATTAACGGAAAAGACAGTAGTTTTCTTCAATGTGCTCCAATTTATAAAGAACCTAGCTTCTTTTTCTCGATTATTTAATAAGGATAAAACAACTGAAATTAATGGTTATGCTCTTGAAATAAAAAAATGATAAAAAAATGTTTATCGAACAGTTATTCAAAACAAGAAACAATTAAGAGAGATTATAAAAAGTTGGTGTTTTGATAGAAAACTACCTGATATAAGTAAATATAAAAAAGTATCCAACTTATAGTTAATAAGCAAAAAAGACAGGAAAAAATTCTCCTGTCTTTTACTTATTATTAGTTACTTTTAATACTCTCTACATAGTATTTAGATTTTACATTTCCACCAGCGTACTGCTTATTATTAATTTTCAGTGTAATTGTTGAAATTTTTGTTTTTGTCATTTTATCTACAACATTGATCTTAATTTTATCACCTTCAACTACCCATTTGTCTTGTGACTCAACTTCTTGTGGGTGATTATTACCCATTATTCTTGTAGTAAATGCAATAACATTATCACCTTTATAATAATAGACCTCATCTTCCTTAGGTACTGCATTAGATTTTGTTGAGCTTCCTTCTTTTTCACTAAAGTGTGATCCTTTTAGTAAGTTAATTGCTTCTTCTTTAGTGTATGTTTTTGAAGAAACTGCATTGATTACATCTAAGTAATCTGCACTAGATACTGTAAATAATGTTTCTCCATTTGCAGCTTTTGTTGTTTTTATTTTTGATTGAGTAAGCCAGTGAAGTAAGTTTGTTTGAGATGATAGCCTAGATACGTCATTACCTGAAACACCTACAATATCTACTAATTTTTTTGCTGCAGCAAAATCATGATTACCTGTTTTTACCGTTTGCGTATTATTATTATTTTTTTTACTTTCACTATTTACACTGTTGTTTTTATTGATATTATTCTCATTATTACCAGTGTTTTCACTGTTATCTTTGTTTTCTGTAGTTTCTGTAGTATTTTGTTCTTTATTTGTATTATTATCTTCTTCCTTTTTCTCTTCTGAAGAGTTATTTGATTGTTCTGTTTTTTTATTGTCATCTTCTTTGTTTTTTACATTTCCTTTTGTTGCACAACCAGTTATTATTAAAGCACCCGTTGCAAGCAAAGCTAATAGTTTCTTGTTCATATTTCTGACCTCCATTTATTAGTTCCCTTTATTATACCATATTTGGATACAAAAATAGACTCTAAAAACTTTTTTTGTTTTAGAGTCTATTATTCTTAATCTTTTAAAATTATCTCATACCTTTATCGTGTGGTACTCCAAGAGCTTCTGATGTAGAAGTTTTCTTAGAAAATACGATAAGCGCAATAATTGTTGCTACGAATGGGATAGAATAAAAGAGAAACTAGGATGGTTAAGCCCTAAGTAATATAGAATAAAACATATGACTGTATAAATATAAAAAAGATAGCGTAGCAGTCATTACAACTACTACGCGCTATCCTAAGTCTAACTTTTTGAAGTCAAATCAATTGTCATCTTTTTTTAATTTATATTTAGTTATTAAAAAAATAAAATTTAAAAAACCAAATAATACTGTTGGAGATATTAATTCATAATTTTTGCATTGCTACGATAGGGCTATATCCTTTTTATTATAAATATTAATAAAAAAATAATATTGTGATTAAAAATACCCATATTTAATAAAGAAATTTTTTTGTGCTTTCACAGCTTCTTTAGGATAATATGAAAATATTATAAAAAAAGTTAATGTTAGTATTATTACAATGATGTTATATATATCCATATTTCTTACCTCCGTTATGCTAGTTACTTTTATTATACTATATTTAAACATAAAAATAGACTCTAAAACCTTTAGTTTCCGAGTCTATTTTTTTTAAGCTTTTAAAATTATCTCATACCTTTATCGTATGGTACACCAAGAGCTTCTGGTGTAGAAGTTTTCTTAGAAAATACGATAAGTGCAATAATTGTTGCTACGAATGGGAACATATTCCAGAACGATACCGGAATTGGTAGGTCTGGTGCTAAAATAGATACTTTTTCAGCAAATACTTTTGTTCCACCGAAGAACAGTGATGCTAAAGTAATTGTAATTGGGTTATATTTACCAAAGATAAGCGCTGCTAATGCTAAGTATCCGAATCCGTATACTGTGATTGCTGCGTTGAACCCTTGGCTGAATGTAGTAGCAATGATTGCTCCTGCTAAACCTGCTAAACATCCTGAGATAAATACCCCAATGTAACGATATTTAAATACGTTTAATCCTAATGAGTCACTGGCTTGTGGGTTTTCCCCTACAGAACGTAATCTTAATCCAAATGGACGTTTATAGATAACGTAGTAAGTAACGCATACTAGGATAATAGCTATAATGATTGTTGGATAAACTGTGAAATTACCAAGTATTGTATATCTTGGGAATCCACTAGCTAATAATAATTCATAAGTTCCGTTAAAGTGGTTTACTAAGAATAACGCGATAGCTGGTGTAATTAAGTTAATCGCTGTACCTGAGATTACTTGGTCAGCTTTTAAGTTAATACTGATAAAAGCGTGAATTAATGAAAGAAGTCCTCCACACGCTGTTGCCGCTAATAAGCAAAGTACTAATTGACCAAATGTAGGTGCTCCATCAAATGCACTAAGAGCTATGAAAGAAGCAACAAATGAACCGAAAATTACGAAACCATCAAGCGCAATATTTACAACCCCACTCTTTTCAGAATAGAAACCACCTATTGCTGCGATAAGTATAGGTACTGTATATTGCAACATTGAGTCTAATAGTGATAATATTGTATCCATCTATTTATCTCCTTTCTTTTTACTGCTTGCTGCTTTTTTAGAGAATTTGAAATCAAAGATAGATTTAGCAGCTACAAATAGAACGATTAATCCGATTAAAATATTTGCGATATCTTTTGGAATACCAACAAATGATAATTGAGGTGTTAATACACCTAAGAATCCAAATAGTAATGCTCCTAATAATGAACCTAGAGCTGTGTTAGCACCAATAAGCGCTACGGCGATACCCATGTATCCATATCCTTGGAATGTAGAACCTGCTACTACTTGTCCAACTGGCCCCATGTTGTAAAGAGCTCCACCTAGACCTGCAAAAGCACCAGAAATAGCCATAGATAAGATTGTGTTTCTATTAACTTTCATACCAACGAATTTAGATGCATTTGCGTTATAACCTACTGAACGAAGTTCGTAACCAAATACTGTTTTTTCCATAACGATATAGAAAATAATTACTCCAAAAATTGCGAAGAATAAATCCGTACCTAAACGGTGGTTACTGAAGATTCCTTCAATAAGGCTATTTTGTAAATATCCAGTACCATCTTCTGCAACGATTGGTTTAGAAATAATATCATTTGTTCCTTTAATAAATTTAGGAACAGCGAATTGTACGAAGTATAATGCTGTATAGTTTAACATAATTGTTACAACTACTTCACTGATATTAAATCTAGCTTTTTAAATAACCAGCGATACCAGCCCAAATACCACCTACAATAATACCTGCTAGGATTGAACAAATTAATACTAAGTAAAAATTCATACCCTCCATTTTAATAGCAACAAGACCTGCAAAAAGACCACCCATAATAAATTGTCCTTCTGCCCCAATGTTGAATAACCCTGTTCTAAATGCAAAGGCTACTGATAAACCTGTACAAATAAGTGGAATTGTCGATACAAAAATTTCTGCTATACTGTTTGAATCAGAAAAAATGTCTCCAATAACACTTAAAACATCTTCTGGCGACGCTCCAATTGCCGAAATAAGAATTGCTCCTATAATAAACGAAGCTAATATTGGTAGCACCGCATTAGTTAAAACTTTTTTTAACATACGCTCTCCTCTCTACTTCTTAACCCCGGCCATTAGAAGACCTAGTTGTTCTTTAGTTACATTTTCATCATTATCTACGACATCAATTATATTACCATTGTGAATAACAGCTATTCTGTCAGATAATGTTAGAATTTCATCCAAGTCGTATGAAATTAATAATACTCCATTACCTTTATCGCGGTAATTAATTAACATTTTATGAATACCATTTATCGCACCAACATCAAGACCACGTGTAGGTTGTGTTGATACTAATAATTTTGGATCTAATTCTAATGCACGTCCGATAATAAGTTTTTGTTGATTACCACCACTCATACTACGAGCCGCAATTTTTTCGTCACCAGCTTTACGCACATCATATTTTTCACAAAGCTCTTTAGCAAATTTAGAGATTGCTGGTTTTTTCAAGAATCCACGTGAAGAAAATTTCTCTGTATAGTAGTTTTCTAATACTGAGTTTTCTTCAACACTGAAATCAAGAACTAATCCATCTTTATGTCTGTCTTCTGCGATAATTTCAAGACCTAATTCTTTACGTTTTGCTGTTGGAACTCCAGCAAGGTCTTTTCCATCAAAGACAATTTTTCCTTTAGTTTCTTTTAATAGAGCATTTAGTACTTCAACAAATTGTTGTTGACCGTTACCATCAACCCCAGCAATACCAAGAATTTCTCTTTCGCGAACATCTAAGTTAAAGTCAGAAAGTATATCTTTTTTCTCTTCAGTATCTGCGTAAAGACCAGACACTTCTAAGATTTTTTTCTTACCTTCTCTAGAACGTTCATATTTAATAATTTCTAAATCTTTACCAATCATAAGGCTCGCAAGTTTTTCTTTTGTTGTGTCTGCTACTTCAACAGTTCCAAAGTATTCACCACGACGAATAATACTACAACGATCAGCTACTGCCATAATCTCGTTAAGTTTATGAGTGATTAATAAGATAGTTTTCCCTTCTGCTTGAAGATTCTTAAGAATTGCTAAAAATTCTTTAATTTCAGCAGGAGTTAAAACCGCTGTAGGTTCGTCAAAGATAAGAATATTAGCGTCTCTATATAACATTTTCAGAATTTCTACCCTTTGTTGCATCCCAACTGTAATATCACCTACTAAGGCTTTCGGGTCTACTTCTAATCCATATTTTTTAGATAGTTCTGTAATTTTTTTAGCAGCAGAATCTAAATCGATTTTTCCACCTTTTACTTCTTCCATTCCTAAGATGATATTCTCAGCAACAGTGAAGTTTTTAATTAATTTAAAGTGTTGGTGAACCATACCGATCCCAAGCTGATTAGCATGTTTAGGATCTTTAATGTCAACTTCTTTCCCATCTAATTTAATGACACCCTCTTCTTGATGGTACATACCAAAAAGAACGGACATCAACGTAGATTTACCAGCACCATTTTCACCAAGCAATGCATGAACTTCGTTCTTTTTCACCTGAATAGTAATGTCTTTATTTGCGTAGAAGTCACCAAACTTTTTAGTTATGTTTAGCATTTCTATAGCGTACATATATTTACCTCTCTTTTGTATATTGTTACTTATCTATTATAATATATTTTTGCAATCTAGTATAGCATTTTAGTACGATTCTGTTAATTAATTTTATATTATTTATCAATTTTATAATTATAAAAAATTAAAAACTATAAAAAAACTGCATAATATCATTGTGTTTTCATAGTTATTTCCATAATTTTTCAAAGCTTAATATTGTAGAAAAATTTTTTTAATTATTCACATTTCAAAAAAATAATAATTACGTTTACAAATTTATAGCTTTTTTTAAAAAAATTTTTAAATAAAAAAAGGCCTAGTATAATACTAGACCCTTTTTTTGAATTATAATTTTAAAAAAATTATAGTTCACCTTCGATATTTGCTTTATCTGTTACTTTATCTGCTTCAGGAGCTACAGTTGCTTTACCAGATTTAAGTGATTCTACAACTTCTTTAATTTTGTTGTTGATATCACTGCTTAAGTTTGGATTTTCAGCAGGTAGACCTACACCATCTTCTTTGATAGTGAATACTTTAGCTGTTCCACCTTCGAATTTACCAGCTTTGATAGCATCTAATACTTGAGTTACTGCAACATCGATACGTTTAACAGCAGATGTTAAGATTACAGATTTTTCTACATCTTTTCCATCTTTATCTTTAGCTTTGAATACACCTTCAGAATATTGGTCTTTATCTACACCAACGATCCAGTGTTTGATTTCTCCGCTTTCTTTAAGATCTTTAGTAGCTCTTTCTTGTGCTTCTTTGATTGAACCACTTCCAGTTCCACCAGCTGCTACGAAGATAACATCAGCTCCAGCATCATACATAGTTGCTGCTAATGTTTTACCTTTGTTAGTATCGTTGAATGATCCACTGTAGTTGTATACGATTTTGATGTCTTTGTTAGCAGCTTTAGCTCCTTGAACAAATCCTACACCAAATTTAACTACTGCAGGGATTTTAGCTCCACCGATAAATCCAACTTTACCAGTTTTTGATTGTAAAGCTGCTGCATATCCAGCTAAGTATCCTGCTTCGTGTTCAGCAAATGTAATAGATTCAACGTTTTTGTTATCTACAGTTCCATCGATGAAGATGAATTTTTTATCTGCAAATGATTCTGCAACTTTTGGTAATTCTTTTTCGAAATAGAATCCTGCTAATGAAATAACATCAGCTGCTTTAGCTGCATTTTTGTAAGTTAGCTGCGATATCACTTTTGGTTTTTTTAGTTTCGATTGGGTTTAATGCTTTACCACCGTTTTTTTATCTACCCAAGCTTTAACAGCTTCTACGTTACTTTGGTTGAAACTTTTATCTTTTGCTCCACCTTCGTCAGTAACTACTCCGATTTTTAAATCAGATTTTGAAGATGAATCTTCTTTTTTCTCAGTTTTAGAAGAACATCCTACAAAGATAAGTGCTGCTGATAAAAATAACAGCGATTAATGAAAAATATCTTTTTCATAAACAAATAATCTCCTTTATTTATTTTTTTGTATATTGTTTATACCTAAATAATACCACATAATTGTATAAATATCAATATTTTATTACTTTTTTTAAAAAAATATTTTTTTATCATTGTTCGTATTAAGTGAAATTTAAGCGTATTTTTTTATTTGGTTATAAAGAGAATGTTCACTTTTTGTAATCATATATATACATATACAGATAGAATTAAAAGCATTTTCATAACTATAATTTATACTATTTATTTTATTAATACACATTTTTGATATTCTTTTTCAAAAAAATACTTTTGACATAATAAAAAAAGTCTCACTAAATTTCTTTAGCAAGACTTTTATTATAATTATAGTTCACCTTCTAAATTAGTAACTGATCCTTTTGCTTTTAGCTCATCACCAGTTCCTACTACTTCTACCTTACCTGATTTAAGTTCTTCAATAGCTTTATCAATTTTAGTTTTATTGTCATCACTTAGGTTTGGATTTTCTTTTGGTAGCCCTACACCATTTTCTTTAATACCAAAGATATGTTCACCTTTTTCAAATTTATTTTCTTTGATTTCATTTAAGATTTTTGTTACTGCTACTTCGATATTTTTAACAGCTGATGTTAAGATTACAGATTTTTGGTATTCTTTTCCACCTTTATCTTTTCCTTTGAAAATACCTTCTTCGTATTGGTCTTTATCTACACCAACAACCCAGTGTTTAATTTCTCCGTCTTTAGACATATCAAGGTTACCACGTTCTTTTGCTTCTGATATAACACCGTTACCTGTATTACCTGCCGCTACAAAGATTACATCTGCACCTGAATCATACATAGTAGCTGCTAATGTTTTACCTTTATTTGTATCTGAGAATGTTCCACTGTAGTTGTACATGATTTTAATATCACTCTTAGCTGCTTTAGCACCTTGAACAAATCCAATTCCAAATCTTTCTACAGGTGGAATTTTAGTTCCTCCGATAAATCCAACTTTACCAGTTTTAGATTGTAATGCAGCTGCATAACCAGCTAGGTACCCTGCTTCTTGCTCTTTAAAGATAAGTGACGCTATATTTGGTGCATCAACAAAAGTATCAACATACATGAATTTTTTATCTTTATATTGTTCGGCAACTTTTGGTAATTCTTTTTCGAATTCATATCCTGCTAAAGAAATGATATCTGAAACTTTTGAAGCATTTTGAAGGTTTGCAGCCAAATCAGATTGGTTTTTTGATTCAACAACAACTGGATCTTTTGCTCCATTGGCCTTTGCCCATGCTTGTATAGCTTCTACGTTTGCTTGGTTAAAAGCTTTTATCTTTAGCTCCACCTTCACCGGTAACAACCCCTATTTTGTAGGAACTTTTTTCTTCAGTATTTGATTCTGATTTATTTTTTTTAGAAGAACATCCTACTACAATTAATGATAATGCAAGTAACATTGCAATAATAGTACGTAACTTTTTTTCATAATGACCTCCTATTTTTTTATGTACTAAGAACACAATAACACATTTTTTTAAACCGATTTCAATATTTTTTTACTATATTATTACAAAAAAACTTAAATTTATTAAACATTTTAACAATTAAATATATAAAAAAGTGTTAAATTTATATATTTCCTTAATTTTTTATGATATAATTGAATTGATTAAAGCATTTTCAGGAGGATTTATTTTATGACTTATTATGAAAATATTGTGGAAACTGCGAATTATATTAAGAAGTATTTCAATGAGCCAATTGATTACGCAGTTGTCCTAGGAAGTGGAATTACATTAGAACTTGAAGAACAACAAGAGCTTGGCTACGAGGCTATTCCTCTTTTCCCAGGAAATAAACGTTCAAACCATGTTAAAGGGCATGCAAATAAACTTACTTTTGGGAAAATCTCAGGTAAAAATGTCCTTGTATTAAACGGGAGACTTCACTATTATGAAGGATACAAAATGAAAGAAGTTGCATTTATGACTTATGTTGTAAAATTCTTAGGTGCCAAAGGATTATTTATTACTAACGCTTGTGGCGCTATTAACACTAACTTTTCTGAAGGAGATATCGTTTGTCTAGATGATTTCATCTCTCTAGTAAGTAATAATCCTTTAATGGGAGAAAACGATCCTCGTCTTGGCGAGAGATTCGTTGATATGACTACTCCATTTAATCCATATTTAGTAGATAATCTTTTAGCATCTGCTGAAAAGCTAGATATCAAATTACACCGTGGTGTTTATGGATTCTTCCAAGGTCCATACTTTGAAACACGCGCTGAAATACAAGCATTTAAAACTATGGGATGTGACTTAGTTGGTATGTCAACTGTTCCTGAAGTCATTGCAGCTAACCACACTGGGCTTCCTGTTGCTGTATTAGCCTGCGCCACAAATATGGCTACTGGTATTCAAGAGAAAAAACACGACCATGAACATGTATTAAAAACAGCTCAAAAAATAAGTGTAAACCTTAAAAACTTACTTATTGAAACACTTAAAAACTTAGACTAAGGAGTGATTACTGATGGAAAAAACAATTTTTGAAAAAATTATCGATGGTGAAATTCCAAGTTATAAAATATATGAGGATGAACATGTATATAGCTTTCTAGATGTTTTCCCAATAACTAAGGGACATACACTTGTAATTCCTAAAAAACATAGCCGTAATATTTTTGATTGTGATCCTGAAACTGCTGCAAACATTGGTAGAGTTTTACCTAAGATTGCTAACGCTGTTAAAGAAGCTTATGGATGCGATGGTGTTAATATTTTCCAAAATAACGAAGAATATGCTGGACAAAGCGTCTTCCACTTACACTTCCATATAGTTCCTCGTTATAAAGATAAAGATGTTAATTTCGATAATTTAGAAGTTAAATGGCCTCCACAAAAAGTTGAGCCTTCTGAATTCGAAGAAATTCAAAAAAATATTACTAAGAACCTATAATTATAAAAAAGAAAGAAGCAACGATTTAAATTATATCGTTGCTTCTTTTTAAATATTATTATTTATCTTCTTTTTGTTGCAAATAGAGATACGATTGAATCTAATGTAGTTCTTGGTTTTGCATGTTTTTTTCTCTACATCTTCAATTTCATCATCAATATTATCAACCTTGTTAATTAAATTTTCATTAGCATCTCTTATTTTTTTTCTTCAGCTAATTCTTCAACATCTTCTACTTTTTTTCTTTGATATCTTCAAATTTTTCTTTAGCTACTTCTTTAAATCCTTTTTCTTGTACTTCTTCTTTAAAGTCAACTGCAGATTCTTTAAATTCTTCAGCTTTTTCTACAGCACCTTCTTTGAAATCAACTGCTTTTTCTTCTACTTTTTCTTTGAAGCTTCCCATATTATCTTTGAAGCCTTCTACTCTTTCTGCAACTCTTTCTCTGAATCCTTTTTCTTCTACTTCTTCTTTAAAGTCTTCTACTTTTTCTTGAGCTGCTTCTTTAGCATCTTCTACTTTTTCTTCGAAGTCTTCTGCTTTTTCTTCTGCTACTTCTTTAGCATCTTCTACTTTCTCTTCGAAGTCTTCTGCTTTTTCTTCTGCCACTTCTTTTGCTTCTTCTACTTTTTCTTGAGCTGCTTCTTTTGCTTCTTCTACTTTCTCTTCGAAGTCTTCTGCTTTTTCTTCTGCTACTTCTTTAGCATCTTCTACTTTTTCTTGGGCTGCTTCTTTTGCTTCTTCTACTTTCTCTTCGAAGTCTTCTGCTTTTTCTTCTGCCACTTCTTTAGCATCTTCTACTTTTTCATGAGCCGCTTCTTTTTGCTTCTTCTACTTTTTCTTCAAAGTCTTCCGCTTTTTCTTGAGCTGCTTCTTTTGCTTCTTCTACTTTCTCTTCGAAGTCTTCTGCTTTTTCTTCTGCTACTTCTTTAGCATCTTCTACTTTTTCTTCAAAGTCTTCCGCTTTTTCTTGAGCTGCTTCTTTTGCTTCTTCTACTTTTTCTTCAAAGTCTTCTGCTTTTTCTTCTGCTACTTCTTTAGCATCTTCTAGTTTTTCATGAGCCGCTTCTTTTGCTTCTTCTACTTTCTCTTCAAAGTCTTCCGCTTTTTCTTGAGCTGCTTCTTTTGTATCTTCTTTTAGAGGGATAAAAGTTTCTTCTTTTACCTCATTATATCCTGCAGTTACTTGTTCTAACTTTTCTTTAGCTATGTCTTCACCTTCACGATTTACTTCTTGAGCTTCTGGTTTAATTAAATCATTAACTTTTTCTAATCCTAAGTCAATATTTTCTTTTAAAACATCTTTATGTTTTTCTAATTCTTTAGGATTTTTATAATAATATGTTCCTACCGCACTTGCAGCTAATAACGCTATACCTTTTAAAATTTTACCCATGATTTTGTCCTCCTAATATGTTTATTATCATAATGATTTTATCAAAAATAATTTTACTTGTAAAGAATTTGAGAGCGTTGAAGAATAACTATTTACATAAAAAAGACTAACTTTTAAATTAAAAGTTAGTCCTTATTTTTTATTTTAAATGTTTAACCCTTGCTACTATTTCTTTATGACGTCCTTTTATCATAGGTCTAGCTTGAGGGTTTCCTAAATAACCGCAAGTTCTTTTTACTACATCGCAGCTTTTTGGATCATTGTTTCCACATTCTGGGCATTTAAATCCTCGTTTTGTAGGTTCAAATTCTCCTTCAAAACCACATTTATAGCAACGATCTATTGGTGTATTTGTTCCTAAGTAACCAACTTTATCATATGCATAATCCCAAACCGCTTCTAAAGCTTTTGGATTTTGTTTTAGCACTGGGTATTCACAATAGTGAATAAATCCACCGCTAGCATAATAAGGATAATCTTTTTCAAAATCTAATTTTTCAAATGGAGTTGGATTTTTTCTAACATCATAGTGATATGAGTTTGTATAGTACTCTTTATCTGTAACATTTTCTACTGTGCCAAATTTTTCTGTATCCATACGACAGAATCTATCAGTTAGCGATTCACTTGGAGTTGAGTAAATACTATACCAATAATCCCCATCTTTAGTCCATTTATCTACATTTTCTTTCATATATTTCATGATATCTAATGTAAATTGTTTAGCTTCAGGATTTTTCTCCCAGTCTCCCCCATAGAAGACACTAGCTACTTCATATAGTCCAATATATCCAAGTGATAATGTCGCACGCTGTTTATCAAATAATTGCTTAACTCTATCATCTTTTTTCAATCTCTTACCAAAAGCACCATGCATATAAAGTATAGGAGCATTTTGTGGTTTTGCTTCTCCACAACGTTTCGCTCTATAATCTAGGGCATCTTTACAGATTTCTAATCTTTCTTTGAAAATATTCCAAAATTCTTCTTTATCCCCTTCAGATTCAAGTGCTATTCTTGGTAGATTTAGAGTTACTACTCCTAGGTTCATACGTCCACTTTCAACTAATTCACCAGCTTCATTTCTCCACGCTGGTAAGAACGATCTACAACCCATAGGCGTTTTACAACTACCTGTTATTTTTACTAATGTATCATACATTAATACATCAGGATACATTCTTTGGGTAGCACATTTTAGAGCTAATTCTTTAACATCGTAGTTTGGATCAGTTGGTTTTAAATTTAAACCATCTTTTATTACAAAAATCAATTTAGGGAAGATCGCTGTTCTTTTCTCTTTTCCTAAACCTTGTATTCTCACTTTTAAAATAGCTTTTTGAATTTCTTTTTCAAATAACCCTTCACCCAGTCCAAAACCTAATGATGTAAATGGCGTTTGTCCTTGAGATGAATATAAAGTATTAATCTCATATTCTAAAGATTGCATCGCATCATAAATATCTTTTTTAGTTTTTTCTAAGGCGAATTTTTCTTGTTTATCTTCACCATCAATCCATTCTCTTGCAGTTTTTAAGTTTTTCTCATAGTTTAACTGTGCAAAAGGAGCTAAAACTTCATCTATTCTATCCGCACTACATCCACCGTATTGACTAGAAGCTACATTAGCTATAATTTGAGCCATTTGCGCTGTTGCTGTTTGAATACTTTTCGGACTATCTACATCTGCATTACCAATTTTAAATCCTTTAGTTAACATTTCTTTAAAATCGATTAGACAGCAGTTTGTAAGTGGTTGATACGGAGAATAATCAAGGTCATGATAGTGAATATCCCCTTTTTGGTGTGCGTTAGTAACGTGTGATGGCAACATTTTTAAACCGATCGCTTTTGCCACTATTCCACTTGTTAAATCTCTATGCGTATTAAATACTAAACTGTCTTTATTCGCATTTTCATTAACTACATTTTCATCACGATTAACTAATTTTTCAATCGCTATATTGATATCTAAACTATGTTCGCGTTCAATATCTCTTTTACTTCTATAGCCAACATACTCTTCATAAATAGCTTCTTCGCCTGATGTTAATAAAGTATGCTCAACAATATTTTGCACTTCATATATTTTAATATTATCTTTAAATCTATTAGAAATTTCTAAAATTACTTTGTCTACTATATTATCAATATTTACACTATGTTTTTTTCACCAAATACTTTAAATACAGCTTTTTCGATGGCCTTATAGATTTTGTCAGGGTCAAACTTTACAACGCGACCATCTCTTTTTATTACTAATAGATTTTTAATAAGCATATCTGCTTTTTTTTGTGAATACGAATAAAAAAACTAGCTTTTTGCATTTTCCCCCACCTCTTTTATAACTTTTTCCTTTAATAATATTTTTTTAACATAACTATATACTATATTATCCCAAATAAAAGCCCTTGTCTAGGGTAAATATTTCCCGGAAATTTGAAAAGGTTGTAACCTAGCCTTTTGTAGCAATTGTGAATTTTTTGTGTGTTGCTGTTTCTAAGATAACATCCTTAAATCATTATTATACCAACGTTTTTTTATTAGCCAATTATTGAAGCTGTTTAAATTTTTTTATAACTTTTTTTATGTATAACAGCATTCAATAATCCTTTAAATTCAAAGATTAAAAAAATGAAATTCAAAAATGTTTCCTTCCTTATAAAAATTTTGTTCTTCCAACTTAAACTATATTTTAAGAAACTCCTCTATTATTAGACTGAGAAAGTATATAAAGTGAGAAAGAATATGAAAAAAACACAAATTGAAAAATTAACTGATCAATTATTTTCTATGGAAAATAATCAACCAAACCTTATCAATGAACTTCAACCTTTCGTTGAGTTATTTATGCATTATGAATGTGCTATGCTTGAAATAGAAACAAAACTTAATGTTTTTGATAAGGAATTCTCTCTTCATGGAGAAAGTAACCCAATTGAATCAATTTCAACGCGTTTAAAAACACCTATGAGCTTAATGAACAAGTTGCAGCGACTTGCACTACCTTTTGATCTTGAAACGATTAAAGAGAATATTTATGACGTTGCTGGTGTTCGTGTTATTTGCTCATTCAGAAATGATGTCTATAAGCTTGTAGATGCACTTAAGCAACAAGATGACCTGACAGTAATAGCTGAAAAGGACTATATTAAAAATACTAAAGAAAATGGTTATAGAAGTTATCACCTTATCGTTAAAGTTCCAATCTTTTTATCTGATAAAGTTGAGCATATGGCTGTAGAAGTACAATTTAGAACTATAGCTATGGACTTCTGGGCAAGTTTAGAGCATAAACTTCGTTACAAAAAGAACCTAAGCGCTGAGAAAGAAGCAGAAATAGAAAGACGTCTTCTACTTTGTGCAGAGATAAGTGCTAAACTAGATAACCAGATGCAAAAAGTAAAAGAGATAATTGAAGACGATACGGAATTCTTATAAGACAACAAAATCCCCTAAGAGTTATAAACTTTTAGGGGTTTATTATTTTCTGTAAAAATCAAGAAAAGGTGAGTTATAGTCATAAAAACATAACTCACCATATAATGGACTAAGAAAGCAATCCTACTTCTTTTAATACTTCTTCTGCTTGTAATTTTTTATCGGTATTAACTAGGACTATTGGTCCTGTGCAGCCCATTCCGCTTTCTGCATATATACCACGTTTCCATAGCTCTTTTGTTGCATCTTCTAAATCCATTATATCTACTCCCGCAATTTGTGCTGTAACTATTTCTTTTTCAGGAGCTTTAACTTCTTCAGATTGAGAAGTTTCTTTCTTTTCTTTTAGTTTATTCAATAAAGAATCTAAGTTTGCTTCTTTAGCTTTTCCGTATTCTTTTCTTGCTAATTCATTAACCTCCCCGACTGCTATTTCATAAGCATATTTTAATGAGTTAGCTACTACAGGCGCCCCAGAAGCACGTGATAAGATTAAGATTCTTCTATCATAATCTTCCCCTACACCTGGTCCATAACCATAACCTTGTGCTTCATAATCTCCACCTGTATTAAATGCTGAGAATACTTTCATAAATAAGTTTCCTGTCAATGAATCAACAACCATTACATCTGGTGTTGCCATTAGTAAGTCATTTCCTCTCATTACCGCTCCACCATCTGCTCTTTGAGATGTTGCAAATTCAAAGTCATATCCACTTTCTTTTAATTCTATTAATATTTTCTCTACTTGTCTAGCACCTTCGATATTAGCAATACCTACAGTTGGTTTTTCTATTCCTAATGATTTAGCTGTTGCTATACCATAAATAGTATTTTTAATCATACCTTCTACTCTATTAGTAGAAGAAGTACCTGTTGTAGTCGCTAATAGCATCTCTTTTCCGCGAGATGGCGTAACTACTCTTCCTACTGTTGATACACCTATAGGAAAATTATAATGCATAGTTACACAAGCTGCAATTTCTCCTTTATCAAGTAGGTCTTCCATAATTTTATGTGCTTCTTCTTCATTTTCTGTTTCATAAGATTCAAAACCTTCTTGACCTTGACCTATTAAAACTATATCAAATAAAGAATTTTTCGCTAATGTGGCTCCTTGAAGTAAATTATCTACTCCATGCTCGCTCCCCAAAGTAGTTAATCCTACTTTAATTTTTTTACCAAAATTTCCTGTTTCAATCGCATCTGCTACTTCTAGTAATACTTTTGATATAATTTTTTTACTCATAGTACCACCCCTATTCATTAAGCATTTCTTGTGCGATATTTCTCATTGATTCGGCAATAATTTTTCTAATTTCTTCACTAGAAGTGCTATCTTTTTCTTCTAATACTCCACTATTACGTTCTACTACTACTGATACACCGTCAAATAAGTTAGTCATTCTTCCTAAGAATAGACTTCCTTTACCAACGATCATTGCTCTATTTTTATCCCCAGTTGTTAAGTCATCTACTAAGAAACCTACATATGGAACACCTGAAGGAATGTGTCCTTGAGTTGGAGCCCATCCTGGTAGTCCTTTTTCTTCAATAAATGATTTAAGTGATTTTTTGTCAATATCACCTCTCATAGCAGCTAAGGCACCAATCATTTTATAGTTAGATTCTGGAACGTTTCCTGCACCTGCTGCTTTTGTAATATCAGGGTTTTGCATCTCTACTGAGAATACATCTACATCAGTAATTTTTAAGTTTGCTTTTTCTAATGGTTTGGCAACTAACGCCCCCATAACAGCTTGAGGTGAAGATCCTGTTCCTACGTCATGTTTACCTACTAAGTCTGTACGTATAATTGGATTTTTACCATCATTTTCTGAAATCACAACAGCAAAACCACCTACTACGTCTTCTAAGACAGGAAGTCCTTTTTTAACATGGTCTTTTGCATTCATTCCAAGTTTTGCACTAGCACCACCTGCTACCACAAGAACATTTTTGTATACTCCTGCTTTAACTAATGCTGATGCATTGATTAAAGCGTGTGTAGGAGCTGCACAGAAACCACGAAGGTCTGAACCTGTAGCATTAGTTAATCCTACTACTTCTGCTATAGCTTTAGCAAAGTTTCCTCCACCACGTTGGTTAATGTCACCACATGCTTCTTCAGAACATTCAACTACGTAATCAATTTCTTCTGGTTTTACCCCTGTTGCTTTAAGAGCTTCAAGTGCTGAAATTACTCCAGATGCTTTAACTACTAAGTTTTCAAAGATAACATGGGCATTTAAGTTAACATCGACATCATGTGCTTTTTCACATATCCTACTACTTCTCCATTATGTAATAATGGCTCGTAATCATCTTCTTTATCACTAATGTCGCTTCCTTCTAACTTATCAAAATAAGGAGCTAGCTCTTTGAAATTATCCTCTATTTTTGGACGTACTGACGCGATAAAACTTTCTGAAAGTTTTACTAAATCAAATGCATCACATATTTTCATTAGAGCTAAGAACTCATCTTGTGGAACTATTTGACCAAATTTACCATGGCGTTTCCCTTGTTCATCTTTTATATCATACCAAGGCAATGGATATGATTTTAATTCTTCTGGTGTTTTATTCCCAATATAAACTTGGTTTGGTAAATAGTTTACTACTTCTTCATATGAACGAATGTGTTTACCTACTTCTGCTAAAAATTCTGATTCTGGATGTGTTACTCGCTCAATACTGCAAGTAGATCCATTTTGTTCTATCATATCTGGTGTATGAACAAGAATATATCCTGCTCCTTTAAATACTGGATAACTCATCGTTACTTGTTGCTTGGGATACACAATATGTACCCCAAGCTCCCCCTTCTTTTTTATTTTTATTCAAACACTGTTTGACCATCAACCTCAACTGTTAATGCATGTAATGCTTTATCAACTAGTTTTCTACGTAATTTTTTCTCTTCATCGTGATCTAGTTTAGGATCCCCAAGTGGGTGAGGTATTGCAATTGCAGGAACGATTCTGTTTGCTCCTACAGTTAGAGAAATCGGAACTACTGTACAAATATGCACTACAGGAATACCAGCTCTCTCTATTTCTTTTACTAACGTTGCACCGCAACGTGTACAAGTACCTCAAGTTGAAGTTAGAACAACAGCATCTACACCATCTGCCACTAATTTTTGAGCAAATTCACTAGCAAAAGCTACTGCATTAGCAACGGCAGTCCCGTTACCAACTGTAGTATAGAATTTTTCGTGTAACGATCCAATTACTCCCTCTTTTACTAAATCTCTCATTACATCTACTGGTAATACACGGTCAGCATCTTCATTTGCATAAACTGGGTCGTATCCACCATGTGCTGTTTCGTGAGTTTCAGCTGTTAAATCATCAAAACCTTCTAAACTATATTCACCATATTTTGAAGCAGATGATGATTCAATATGATCAGGGTTCCCTTTAGGAACAATTCCTCCAGATGTAACTAAAGCTATTTTAGCTTTACTTAAGTCTTTAACTGCTGGATTTGGCTCTACTCTGTCGAAGTTAGGCATTGGATATTCTGTTTCGAATTCTTCACCTTTAATTTTTTTCACAAGCATTTCTACTGCACGTTCAGAACCACGAGTTTCACTGAAGAAGTTTACACGAAGTCCACGTTGGTGGTATCCTTCTTCTTTTGGAGATAAGATTTCTTCTCCTTTAGCTAATTTTGTAGCGAATTTTGCAAGTTTTGGTAATGCTTTTCTCATACCTGCAGCACTATCAGATGTTTCAAGAATATAAACATCTTTTTTGAACATATCAGTACCAGGGTTTTCTTCATACATAGCTGTAACCGCTGGAATGTGTAATTCATCTTGAACAGCTTTTGTTATTGTCCCTGCAGCTACCCCGTAACGTCCTGCATTAAATGCTGGTCCTGCGATGAATAATTGAGGTTCACACCCTTTAATCATCTCAAGAAGTTCTTTTTGAACACTTTCTAAGTTTTCATTGAAATAGCTATCTCCACATACTACTGTAGCTACTACTTCAAAATCTTCTCCCAATTTCCCTTGTAATTGAGTACTAATTGGTGGTAATTCTTTTCTTAATTCAGGTGCTATATGAGCTTGTTCCTCTCCACCAACACCCGCAAAGAATTGGTTTATATAATGTACTACTCTTATTTTAGACATTGTTATTTCCCCCTACTTTTTTATTTGGCACTTAAAAGTTATTCACCACGAACATCTTGCATTTCGCTAGCGATTTCGTCAACTTCTAATACCATTTCCATCATTCCTACTTGATCTTCGTAGATTTCTTCATCGATTTGAGATTTAATTTCTTCTTCTACGATATGATATACAGCTAAGTTTAATTCCACACCTGCTAGTGGGCCTGCAAATGTTGGATCCCCTACTGTAACTGTTTCAGCTGCTAGACCAGCAGCTTCGGCTTCTGCAGCACCTAATAAAACCACAAGATTTTCGTTACCGAATTTTTCGGCAGCTTCTTTAATACGTTTTTGGTTTTCTAGGTCCATAGCGCCGGCAGCCGTTCAGACAAAGCACTCAGTAGATGAGAATACTACCTCTACTCCTTCAATTGGTTTAACACATTCTTCAATAGCTAATCCTGGAATACCGTCACGGTCCCCAATGATTATTACTTTTTTATTAACAAGACTAACCATTATCTTATTCCTCCTTGATAAACTTTTATTAACTTTAAATTCTAGATTAGTAAGTTTTTTTGCACTTAGATATCCAAATCCAGTTTCATTAGTTGCTCCTGTGATTGCTTGGATTTCTACTTCTATTGTTCCATCTTCACGTAGAGAATCTTGGTGTCCACCAGCGATTACATCAACTACTTCAAGATGTCCAATAACTTTATCTAATTTTGGTAATACTACCAATTGGTTAGCATTTCCTCCAGTTACTACCGCATCAGCAGCAACATCAGCATCAGCTAAACTTTGACTTCCTCCATCACGTCCTGCATATTCATCAGTTACGATAACAGTTTTAATTTCTTCTGCTTCGATTTTTTTACAGTTCATGATTAAGTCAGTATCAGGGTTTCCGAATCCTTCTTGTGATACAATTACTGCATCTAAGTTTAGGTAACGGCATAGTTTTGCAGTCCAGTTAGAAGAACGCTCTTTATCCATTAAATAAACATTTTTCATTAGTAATTATTACTCCTAAGAAGTTGATTTCTTTACCATGTTTTTTTTGTATAAATCTTCAATTAATCCATTATTTAAGTGAACGTATGTTGGGTTTTTATCACACGCAGATACACAGTTACCACTTACTATAGCTCCATCCATAATTTCTGTTGGATAAAGAATTGTTGGTACTATTTGTTTAGCATCTACTCCATATACATATGTATCATGTAGTAATCCTTGTGTTTGTAACATATACACATATCCTACTTTTGGTAAATCTGGATATTCTGCAATTTGTTCTAACAATGGTTTTGTTTCGTAAACATCAACTTCTTCTGGTTCTAGTTCACGAGCTAATTCTGCAATATATCTTGCAGCTTTGAATCCAATGTAACGAACAGCTTTTTCATGTTCATGTTGTTTAATACCTTCAACAGGTTCTGCAATAACTACTAAGTTATTTGTTTTAGAAAATGGTGTATATTCAGCACCTAATCCTGTCATATCAATAATTCCTTCTTGGAACCCTACGATTTTACCTGTTGTTACTACTGCCATACCTTTAAGAGCAATTGTACGACCTTCCCCTACAGTATCCACTTTAGATAGGATACCAGGGAAGATACCACCACGTCCTTCAACTTTAACACGTGGTTCAATCACATCTTTTACCGGTGTGATACGAACACTCTCTCCCGGACGAGCAATTTCAAGATCAACAGAAGCAATTGCTTCATCTTCCCATACAGCTTTTATTAACTCTTCCTTATTAACATATAATACATTTGCCTCAATTTTTGATTCGTTAGCAAATTGTATGTCTTTGATATGAATCTTACCTAGTTCAAGACGCATACTAAATACCTCCCTATTATATTATTTTTTTTAGTAATATTTTTTAATCATAGCTTCTATATTTGGAATAGTAGCATCATCTTTTGTAACTTCTTCAAGCTTACTACCATCTTTATATATAGCTAATGTTGGTAACCCTAGTACTTTTTGTTTAATCGCTAAACGACGTGCTTTTGTAGTATCTAATGATGTGAATTTGATTTTATCACCATATTGTTCAGCTAATTTATGCACATCTGGCATTAAAGCTTTACAAGGCTCACATCCTTGGCTCCAAAAGTCTACAAAAATGTAACCTTCGGCTTCTAGTACTTCTTGTTCAAAAGTTTCTTTTGTTAGTTCTAACATGATCTTCTTCTCCTTTACTTATACTTGTAATATGTTTTTTTAATAGATTATTACCGTTATTCAAATTTTTCTGCAATATATTTTTCTGCACGAATCGCTGCAACAGCTCCGTCAGAGACTGCAGTTACTACTTGACGAACATCTTTAACACGACAATCTCCAGCTACATAAACACCTGGAACGCTTGTGCGTGTATCTTCTCCTGCTTTAATATATCCGTCTTCTGTCATTTCAACTTTTCCTTCAAATAATTTAGTTTGAGGAATATATCCGATAAAGAAGAATAATCCCATTGTTCCATCTTCTTCATCTGCTTCAACAACATATTCTTCTCCAGTTACTAAGTTTTTAAGCTTAATAGCTTCTAGTATTCCATCACCAATTGCTTCAGTTACAACAGTATTTCCTAAAATTTCAATTTTTGGATTGTTTTTAGCTTTCTCTGCTGTTACTTTTTCACAGCGAACATTTTCTCTACGATAGACAATTGTTACTTTACGAGCAAATTTAGTTAAGAATAAAGCTTCTTCTACAGCACTGTTTGCTCCACCTACTACATATACATCCAATCCTTCGAAAAAGTCACCGTCACATGTAGCACAGTATGAAATACCTTTACTTTCAAGTTCTCTAATACCTGGCGCATCTAATTTTCTAGGAGATGCTCCTGTTGCTATAATAACTGTTTTGGCTGTGTAATCTCCACTTACACATTTAACTACTTTAACATCACCAGTGAAGTCTACATCTAGAACTTCATCTTGTTTGATTTCAGCACCAAAACTTTTAGCTTGCTCAACCATACGAGCAGTTACTCTAGGTCCTGTTGGATCTTCTACAGCACCAGGATAGTTTTCAATCAAGTGAGTAATGGCTGCTTGTCCACCATTTTTTGATTTCTCTAATACTAATGTATTTAGTTTTGCACGTGATGCATATAGCGCTGCTGATAATCCTGCAGGCCCTGAACCTATAATTATTACATCATAATCTCTTGTCATAATTATTCTCCTTTATATTTTTATAGTATTCTTTTTATAGCATTAGATATTAAATCATGATCAATAACACTAAAATCGTCTCTCACGCTTTCAGTCCAGTTTGGAACTCCCCTATTTTTTCTAAACTTTTCAAAAGTCCCTATAGCCTCTGATGCTAAGTTAACTGAATTTAAATCTAAGACATTTCCCTCTTTTATAACGACAGATCTATAGATTGTCTCATTAGGTTTGACACTTCCATAAAGTGGATGTGTAACCAATTCATAATTCCTATACACTAAATCTCTAACTTTTATTAATATATCTAGATAATCAGCATCATAATATTCGATATCTATATCCCTATATTTTTCCGATTTAAATTTAGGATTATTTGTTATTAATTTCATAGCACCCCTCCTTAAAAAAAATAAAAACAGAAAGAAAGCTAGCTTTCTCTCTGTTGACTATAAACTTCAGAGTTCTGTCGAAATACAGTCCCTTTTACCTGAGAATTTCATCGATAATCGCCAAATATCAATTTGTCCCTTCGGTGACTTATGTTCTCTCCTGTATTTTTCAATCAGATTTATATCTTATATAACTATTCTATAACAATTACATAATAATGGAAAGTATTTTCTGAAAAGGCTTTCTACCATCTCTAAAATATATTTGTATTCTCATTTATAAAAAGTATATTTTTATCTCTCTATCTCTATTAGTAAACAAATATACGCCTTAAAAATATAAATAATATTTTTTTTCATTTCCAAAACAAAAGTTTATAACCTCTCTTATTGTTGTACAATATAATTCTATAATGTTTTAGTACTATTATTTAAATTTTATTGCTTATTGATTATTATTTACATTTGCTATATACTTATATAATAATAACTTTTTAATAACGAGAGGGATATTTATGAGTAATACTAAAAAAAGTTTGATTGCAATTCTTATTTGCTATTTTTCATGGGGGCTCTTCCCTATTTATTTTAAACTACTGAAAAGTATTGATGCATATGAAGTACTTTCACTACGTGTTTTGTGTTCATTTATTTTTATGGTTCTAGTTGTATTAGTTGCCGCAAATAAGAAATTTATTTTTAACGAAATTAAAGAAGTTTGGAAGGATAAAAAAAGTTTTATTCTACTTATAGCAGCTTCTCTATTAATAACTGCTAACTGGTTAACATATATTATTGCAGTAAATAGTAACCACGTTCTAGAAGCAAGTTTTGGTTATTACTTAAATCCAATTGTTACGATAATTTTAGCAGTTGTATTCCTAAAAGAAAAGTTAACTAGAGTACAAACAATCGCATGTTTATGTGTAGGAGCATCTCTATTGTACTTATTTATCTCTTTAGGATCATTACCATGGATTTCTATATTACTAGCTTTAACTTTTGGATTGTATAGTTTATGTAAAAAGAAAATTGTTCTTAGCCCTAAAGCTAGTTTACTAGTGGAAACTGCCATAGTATCTCCTATAGCTCTTGTTTATATGTGGTACTTAGGAACAAACAGCAATATTACATTCCATACATATGGGACATCTACTTTAATATATGCATTATTATCAGGTGTAGTAACTGCGGTACCTCTTATGCTTTTTACAAAAGGTGCTATTGATATTCCACTTTACCTACTTGGAATACTTCAATATCTACCACCTACAATGCAATTTTTAATAGGCATTTTTGTGTATGGAGAAGAACTTAGTATTCAAAAACTTATTTCATTTGCGATAATTTGGGTTGCAGTTATTGTATTTTGCTATTCAGCAGTTACTTCAATGAAAAAACAAAGCATAATAAATAAAAGTCATCAAAAATAATTTGATGACCTTTATTTTTCGAACATAAAAAAACGGAATTTAGAATTCCGTTTTTTCTTTTTTAATTATTAAGCTTCTTTTTTAGCACCTTGTCTAATCATAGAGATACCTGTTAAAATAACAACCCCGATAATTACCCAAGTAAGTACTTCTAGTGGCATACTCTTAACTAATGTGTAAGCTACAGTTACCCCTATAACTCCCCCAATAGCGATAGCTATAGAACCTTTTCTAGCGTAGTTTCCAGCTTTAATGAACTCTGGAGAACCGATAGCCATTAAACCAGCACAAGAACCCATCATAATTGGGAATGCTACTAATGGGCTTAGTCCTAACATATAAACCATAGCCATACATGGTGCGTATAATCCAACACCAGCCATCATAAGAGCCCCAAGAATAAAGTTACCTACAACACCGATAACAAGTTTAATACCTGTTAATCCTACTGCTTCGTTACCTGCACCTAGAGCTTTAAGCCAACCTAGTTGCCCTGACATCATTAAGAATGCAGTTACGATTAAACACACACCCATAACAAGTTGGATTTTTTTCTCAGGAAGTTTGTTTACTATTCTTGCTCCAACTAATGCCCCTATGATTGCAGCTGCGATCATTGAGAATAAAGTAACACCTTCAACTTTTACCCCTGTTAAGAATAAGAAAGCTTCCATTAATACCGGCACTGTGTGTGCAACGTTTAATGTCCCAGGGATTTTTTTATCTGTGTCTAAAAATTTTGTAACTTTGAATAATAATGTTGTTGGTGCAAAACTTCCGATACCTAATGTATCGAAAAAGTCAGTTACTAATCCAATGAAAAACCCAAGAACAGGATTTTCTTTTCCTAAATCATCTTTATGTTTAACTACGTCCATCACGAATGAAGCTAAGAAGAATATTCCCCCTGCTCCTAATATTACTAATAATACCGTTAATAAATTCATATTGTCTACACTCCTATCCTAATAAGAATCCGTAAGTTAATGCATCATCTGGATCATATACATAGTTACTGAATCCTAAGATGTATCCAGAACCTGTAATTTCTGGGATGATTGCATCAAAGTCGGCTAATTTTCTTTCTTCTACTATTCTACCTTTGAATAAAGTACCTAAGATACTTTCATATACGAATGGTTCACCTGGTTTAAGCTCACCTTTAGCGTATAATGTAGCTAATTTAGCTGAAGTACCAGTTCCACATGGTGAACGGTCAATGTTACCATCTCCGAATACTACAACATTTTTGTAAGTAGCTTCTGGGTGAGAAGGTTTGTCATAAATTTCAACTAAGTCTACAGATTTAATGTGTGATAATGTTGGGTGTTGAATTTCGATATTTGCATTAACTGCATCACGGATTTTAAGACCAGCTTCTTTTAATTTAGAAGCATTTTCAGGTTTAACTTCTAATCCTAATTGGTCAGCAGAAAGAATACAGAAGAAACTTCCTCCGAATGAAATATCAAATTTGATGTGTCCAACTCCTTCAACATCTAATTCTAAATCGCGTTTGTATAAGAATGATTCAACATTTTTGAATGAAACTTCTTTTACTTTTGCTCCGTTATCTTTTAATTTAGCTGTTGCATAGATAAGTCCAGCTGGTGTTTCAACTACTACTTCTTTTTCAGTAGCACCTTCTTCAACATCAACCATACCAGTTTCTACAGCTGCTGTCACCGCTGCGATTGTGTTGTGTCCACACATGTTTAAGTAACCACCAGTATCCATGAAGATTAAAGCAAAGTCTGCTTCTTCTTTTGTTGGAGGTAATAAGAATGCTCCAAACATATCTTGGTGTCCACGTGGCTCAAACATTACAGATTTACGTAGATCATCTAAATTGTCAATAAGATATTGTTTTTTCTCAACTATATCTTTACCTGGAATTTTTGGAACTCCCGCTGTTACTAGACGTGCAGCTTCCCCAGCTGTATGCGTATCTATAACTGAAATCATTTTATTTAGTTTCATAATAATTCACTCCTTAAGTTATTTGTTATTTATTACTTGCGTCTTGACGCATTTTTAATTTTAATAGTGCTAAAGCTTTTCTTGCATCAGAATAATCAATATTATTTTGACAAACTACCTCAGTTTCATTACCTTCTTCAGACTTATTAAAGTCTAATACGTATTTTGTATATTGATTTTCCACAACAAATTTATGTTTACCCATAAATTTTAATCCCACTATGGAAATATCACGTTCCCCAATTTCAAACATAGTGTTGGCATAATCGACATCACTATTACCCCAACCATCAGCTGAAATAATAGCCCCCTCTGTACGCATAGCCTCTAACCAAACAGCTGTACGCCAACCTACAAGGTGTTTAATCTATTATCTTGTGGTGTTCCTACAACAACAACTCCTTGGAAATCGATATCTGGATCATCTGCCAGTGTATCTAATAATGGATCTCTAAAGTGATGCAAACTTGTTTCTTTTGTAGATGGTCCTATCCCCATAATAACACCCCTTCCTATACCATTGCTCTTATAGCACCGTCACGATATTCGTTAGGTGTTAATAGAACAGGCATATTATTCATATCTATAATTGAAATACCTTTATCAATTCCACTTGGTTCTAAAGGAAATAACTGATTATCATACATCATACCTTGACCAGCTACTTCTTTCACTAAAGCAACCTTTGGTTTACCTGGATTTTGTTTATTATAAAATTCGTGAACCTCATCAGCATCTCGACCACTAAGAACTTTCATAACTTCTCTTATATTTTGTAAATATACATCAGAAAGTTCAAAGATTGAGAATGCTAAATGACGATCAAAATCAATCTCAGGTTTAATAATAACATCTATATGTATTAAATAATCACTATCCGCTGGAGAACCAGCCTTATTTAATACTAACTGTTCTTGCAAAATACCTTCAGATGAACCAAATTCATGCATCTGTTTCCCTTCAGTATTAGCACCAGTTAATAACATATATACTCCCGTTAAGGTATGTGTTATTCCTTCCCCAAGACGACCTATAACTTTTGTTGATATTGGTACTACATCCATTATAGTATTAACATAAAAATTATGTTCTCTAGGTTTTATTATTTTAACCTCTACTTTTTCAAAGACATTTTTATCATATTCTATTTCTGTAGGAATAGTTAACTGATTATTTTCAATTTTAACCTTCTTACCTAATGCAACATCTTTCATATGAAATGCCTTTATTTGTAATTTTTCTTTTGGCATAATCATCATCCCTTACTATAAATTTTCTGTAATGAAACAGCAACCAATCTGTTTTATAGTACAGTTTGTGTAAAAAATGGAGAGGGACTCTCGCCCCTCTCCGGAATTCTCCTACACGTGAGCGATATACTCAAATGGTAGAGGAACTATTTTACCTGAACTTGGTATTTTAACTAGTTGCTCTAATGTTGCTTCTAGAATTTGTGTTTGTTGCTCAACGTTGTTAGGTTCTCCTGCGTTGGCTCCCATTGGTACAAGTGGAGCAACGGCTCTTGGAGTACCGTTTTGACGCACTACTGGAGGTAGTGCTGCTATTAAGATTGTTGGAATACCTGCTTCCTCAATTGCTCTCTGCACGATCACGGCAGTTCTGTGGCAAGTACCTCAACCAGCAGTTAAGATAACTGCATCAACATTTTCTTCTTTTAATTTTTTAGCGATTGCTGGACCTGTTTCGTTAGTGAAAGCCTCTTGGTCTCCACCACCACCCATGAATCCGTAGTGGAATTCTGCTACGCTTTTAATGAAACCTTTTTTAGCAAGTTCGTGTAATCTGTCGATTGGGAACATACAGTTGATGTCTTTGTTAGCGTCAGCGTTGTCATATCCACCGTGAGATACCATAAGATCTGAACTGTGAGCAGTATCTGGGATTTCACGGAATGTAGTATCCCCTGCTAAGTTAAATCTTTTATCTGTTTTTAAGTGAACTCCTGCTGCTGTAGCTAATGCTACTTTCATATCTTTTAATTCTTTAGTTACTGGAGCCCAAACTGGTTTAGGTGTAATAGGTACAAAAATCTCTGATTGTAGACCTTCAAATATCGTTAATGACATTCTAATTTCTCCTTCCTACTATTTTTCTTCGTTGTGTTTTCTATTTTGTACTTCTTGTTCTAACTTTTTAGTATTAAGTATTGCATTTACATAATGTTCGTCAGGTTCTTCATTTAATACTTCTGGATAACTTAGTAAAAAAATGCAACTTCTTGTCCGATTTTTTTACTGGATATTCCGAGATTAGCATTCTCATAGGAATTTTTAAATTGCCCTAGGCGTCCTTTTGATATCTATCGTAACGCTGGCGTCGTTATGATCGACTATAACCCCTTCGAACACTCTTTCTGTAGATGCATATTTTAATTTTTCAATCATAACTTACTTCCTATTCTTTTAAATTTTAGTCTTCTTTTTCGTAAATTTCTTGACGTTTTTTAGATTTTGGTAATACTTGTTCGTTATCAACTAATTCTACTTTTTCACCAGTAGTTTTTTCGATAACTTCAACGTTATTTAATTTAACGTTTGGATTCCATTTTCTTTCAGCTTTTTTGATTGTTCCGCCACCCATTTGTGTTTTAAGCATTGCTAAAGCACGGATAGCATCTTCTTTACATAATGTGTTGTTTGAAAGAATTTCGTTTTCGATACCTTGTTTAGATTTGTTGTTATCAACCATAGCTGACATGTATTCGTTACCTACAACAAGAGCACCTTGTACTGCAGAGTAAGTCATACCAACTACTGATACTCCACGTTTACCGATTTCTTCGATGTGTGAAGCAAAGTCGATGTGGTTGTTACCAAATCCTTCAGTTGTAACGATAGCACCATCGATATCCATAGCTTCGATAGTCATACCAACACGTTTAGATACATAGAATTTTTCTGAGTTAGCTTGAGGTGATCCAACTAGTAATACCCCTACTAAGTCGATTTCTTCGTCAGCCATAGCTTCAAGTACTAATGGTTCACGGTAGTAGTGACGAGAAGTTTCTTTAGAAGCTGGTCCAATACATGTTAATGCGTGGATACCACCGTCTAATACTTCTGTTGGAGCAAGCATTACTGGTAGGTTACCAAGGTCAACGTTTGGTTTAGCACCAAGTGTACCAACTGGTTCTACTGGTAAGATTAAGTTATCGTGCATTGCACCTTGTCCCATGATTTCTTTAACGATTAATACTTTTTTGTTTCCTGGGTGACGGTATTGTTCGATGTTGATGTCACCTACTACTAGGCTTTCATCTTCTACTTCTTTAAGAGCTTTACGAATTTCTTCAGTAATGTGGTCGAAAGCTTTGTGAGCAGCTAATGGTCCTGGACGCTCCATGTTAGCTCCTGCTTTGATTGTTACTTGACCTTTAATGAAGATTTCTCCTTTATCTGGAGCACCAGGACGTCCCCACATAATGTTACGTTCTAATTCACCTTCAGAAGATCCGAATTCCCCGATTTGAACTCCGTTAGCATCAGTTCCTGTAAGAACCATTACTACACCTTTAAGTTCACGAGTAACTCCGTGTCCGATTTCTCCTTCTTCTTTAACAGCGATTGGTTGAACGTCCATGATTGTTTCACTGTAAGTGTCATATTTATCAGGAGTGATGATTTCTAATTTAACATCTTCTACTAATTCTTCTGACTCAGCAGCTTCTTTACATAAATCTTCTGGTGTTCTTAATACTAAAGTAGTTCCTTGAATTTCAGTTTTTTCTCCAAATACTACTTTGTCAATTTTATAGTGTTTAGTTTTTAATGAACGGATGAATTTAGATTCACCTTCATGTTTTTCTTCAGCTTTAGCTTCTACAGCTACTGGAGCAGCTTCTACTACTGCTGGTTTCCCTTCAACTACTGCTGCAGCTGGTGCTGGTTGAGCAGCTTGTTGAGCGAATGCTGATAATGGAATTTCAAGGTTAATATTTTCACCTTTTCCAATTTGTAATTTGAATACTCCAGCTGGTGCTGATGCTTGAGCAACTGGCGCTGCAACTGGTGCAACTGGTGCTGCTTCAGCAACTTCTGCAGCTGGTGCTACTTCTGCTACTTCTTCTTGTTTCTTCTGCTTTTTCTTCTCCGCCTTGAACAGCATCAATGATAGCTGGCGTGATAGGTATTAGAGCGTCTGTTGTTTTAGTTAATTTAGCTCCTAATACTTGTCCGATTGTTAATGCATCATCTGGGAATGATAGTAAACCTGAATCTACTAAATCATCGAATAACCCTGGATCTTCTAAGTTTTCTGGGCTAATTACGATACCTTCCTCAGCTCTGCAACAAAATACCGCTTTGTCATTTAAATGTTCTTTTGCAGTTTCTACTGTAATTGACATTACTTCTAACCTCCAACTAAATTATTTGTTATTATGTAATTCTAAGCTTTTATAGCTTCTGTATAAATGATGGTCAGTGGCACGAAGGACGTGGTCGGTACTGTGATAAACTTTTACTCCTAACCTAGGAGCTACACCTGTAACGGTGTTAGTTCAGTCTTGACAAGTACCAGCTATTACAGCTTTCGCACCATCTTTTTTCATTGTTAATACTTTTTCCGCTTGTCCTGGACAGATACCAGGAAGCTCACAACGTAATCTACCATTTTTGTCTGGTTTCATACGTTTACACATTTGAACAGAAACAACTTCTGCTCCCATTCCGTCAGCTATTTGACGAAGACGTTCTTCTTGGGCTCCACATTCACAAATAAGTATCCCTACTTTTTCGCGTTCTTGTGGATATGGCATTGCCACTAATAGACCCCCAGTTGTTTTATTAATTGGCTCGTCTTCTTTAGCTGGACGCCCTGTGAATGGTCCACCACGTACGATTTCACCATGCGGATTAATGTATCCTCCTGCTTTTTCAATAAATACACTAATTGGTAATCCAATCGGTACATCCATGAAAACATCTGGATTATGAACACGTCCACCGACAGTAATATCTTTATCGATTAATGGTTTATCTAACTCAATAGCCTCTACTATACGTTTAATAGTTTCTACGTTTGAGATAATAGCATTTGCTTCTAATGGTAATTGACCAGGTTTTAAAACTACACCTAATGTTTCCCTAACGATAACACGTTCGTCCCCTGCAGGATACATATTTGGTAAAATTTTAATACTGATATTTGGTTCATTTTTACATGCTTTCCCTAGAGCTAATAAAGCTTTACGATATTTAGTTTTAATCGCAATATAACCTTCTTTTGCTCCTGTTAATTTAAGAATGTATTTTAATCCACGTACCAATTCTTCTGGATGTTCTTCCATGTAACGAACATTGTGTCCTAATACCGGTTCACATTCAGCAGCGTTAGCTATTACGTATCCACCAGGTATTTGTGCAGATAATTTGATTCCAGTTGGGAATCCAGCTCCACCTACACCAACGATACCAGCGTCTTTAATACGTTGTAGATGATCGTCTGTTGGTTCTAATTTTACATAGTCATCTGATTGTTCTTTATCTAATTTACAACGATATTCATTTCATCAACAGATTCAACAACACCAGATAAACTTGTGTGAATATTAGCACCTAATCCATTAGGAGTTGCAACAAGTTGTCCACGTTTTACATGGTCCCCAACACTAACGATAGGTTGACATGGGCCACCAACATGTTGTTTTAGCGGAATAGTAATTTTATCAACATTAAACTCTAACATACCTTTTCCTCCTTTCCCCAAATTTCTTTACAAGCAGTAGCACAAAACTCCTACTGCATTTATTGTATAACAGTTTCAGAAAATTTGCAAAGCTTTTTTTTATTTATTTTTTTGAGAAATAAAAAAATTATCCTCTACGTTTTACACATAAACTTTATGGTTATCGTTATATGTGCATTTTTTAAGAAAATGTTATTATAATATTTTTTCATTGTAATTGAAAGAGATTATCACTTAAAAGAAAAACCTTTACATACATGTATATTCATACTTTCCAATGATAATACAAAACGAAATACTTTATGTAAACCTTACTCAGAAATTAAAGTTTTTTTACTCATATTTACAATTTTTTTAAATTGTATAATATAATCATAGTGTACAAATAAAAGGAGGAAAGTGGTAGGTTACCACATACAATTTAATATGATTAACTTTAAGAAAGCGGGGATTATTTTCTTAGCTTCTGGTTTTATTCTTAGCGGCTGTACTACAAAAGATAACAGTAATAGTAGTACACCTGTTGAGAAAAAGGAAATAAAGGCTATTTCACTAGAAGATTTCACTAAGAATTTAAGTAACAGCGAGTATCAGTTTATTGATACACGTGATGATGAGGCTTATAACGGGTTTAAAGTTGACAACGTAAAAAACGGAGGACACCTTAAAAACTCAATTCAATATAGTGCTTCATTCATAGGTAAAGTTAACAAAGACAAGGAAGCAAAGTTTGTTAGTGATAAAGGACTTGATAAAAATAAAAAAATTGTCGTTTATGATACTAACAAAGATAATATCAATAAAGTATCAGATAAATTTGCTTCTCTAGGTTATGAGGTTTATAAATTTGAGGATTATAAAACATTTGCTGATAACGATGCAAACAAAGCAAATATAGCAGCATACCCTGAATATCAAAACCTTGTCTCTCCTAAATGGGTAAAAGATGTACAAGATGGTAAAAAACCTGAAACTTACAACAATAAAGACTACGCTATATTCGAAGTTTCTTGGGGTGAAGGCGATAAAGCTATAAACTACAAGAACATATTAAGGGTGCATATCACTTTAATACAGACTGGATAGAAGACGGGCCAATTTGGAACCTTCGTTCTGCTGATGAAATCAAAAAGAATTTATTAAAACAAGGAATCACTAGTGACAAAACTATTATTATCTACTCTGACGACGCATCTGCTGGATTCCGTGTTAACTGGGCTCTAAAATGGGCTGGTGTTAAAGATGTACGTGTAATGAACGGTGGTCTCGAGAATTGGAAAGCAGCTGGCTTCGAAACAGAAAAGACTGTTAATACACCAAAAGAAGCTTCTGACTTCGGTGTAAATGTTCCTGCTCATCCAGAATATGATATTTCTCGTGCTAAAGAAATGGCTGAGAAAGTTAAAAACGAAGGAATTAAACTAGTTAGTATTCGTTCTTGGGAGGAGTACCTAGGTAAAACTAGCGGATATGATTATATTGAAAAAGCTGGTGAGCCTCAAGGTGCTATTTATGGATTTGCTGGAAGTAATAAAGGAGATATGAGTGACTATTACGATCCAGATGGAACACTTCGTAACCCACAAGAGATTTATAACCTATGGAAAGGTCAAGGAATTGCTGAAACAGATAAGATCGCACTTTATTGCGGAACTGGATGGAGAAATGCTATTCCTTGGTTTATGACTCAACTAACTGGCCGAGCTAATACATACTTCTACGATGGAGGATGGAACGACTGGCAACTAGAAGGTTCTCTCCCTGTAGATATTAATAAAGATAAAGGCGCTAAACCTGACGCTAAAAATGATTTAAATAAAAACAATAAAAGAACTTATCCATATTTTACGATGGATAAGTTCTTTTATAAAATCTTCCAATTATTATATACTACTTTTTCTAAGATAGCTTCATCATTACTGAGTTCCTGTACTAATTTCAAAATAACTGGAGATGCATTACTTATAGCTAATTTTTCCAAGTCAATCCAATAGATTCCACTAGAATCATTTAATTCATCAACAAGTTTTTCTAAAACTTCATCTTGTTGTTCAAAATTAACGTCTACATCATAAAACACCATAATATGATGTACCGTACGATTTGTTTCTTCTACAAATATATCATAAACCCTACAATTTCTGTAGTTTTCTATTTGATAACCTGTTTCTTCTTTAAATTCTCGAATTAACGTTTCTGTAAATCCCTCGTTTTCTTTTTGACTACCTCCAGGTAAATCGAATCTATTTCTGTATGGACCTTTTTCTTTTTTTATACATAATAGTCTATTATCTTTAATACAAATTCCATAAATTCCAATGTGATTAACAATCATAGTTATACCTCTATAGTTTAAAAAAAGCGATGTTAAATTACATCGCTTTAATCTTATTCTAATTCACTTAATTTTTCTTTTAAGAATGGAACTAGTTCGTCCTTAAGATCGCTTTTCAGAGCGAAGTCAATTGTAGTTTTAACGAAACCAATAGTTTCCCCTACATCATAACGCGCTCCATCAAAATCATAAGCGTAAACTTTTTCTTCTTCATTTAGCATTTGGATAGCATCTGTTAATTGTACTTCTCCACCAACACCAACGTGTTTTTTCTCTAAATGTTTGAAGATTCCTGGATTTAGAACATAACGTCCCATAATAGCTAAGTTAGATGGTGCAGTCCCCGGAGCAGGTTTTTCTACGAAAGTTTCAACTTCGTATAATTTTCCTTCGTGACCTTTTGGAGCTATTACACCATATCTGTGTGTTTGATTTTCAGGAACAGTTTGTACTCCAATAACTGAGCACCCTGTTTTTTCTGATTCATCCATAAGTTGTTTTATTGCAGGACGTTCTTCATTAATTACAACATCATCCCCTAATAATACTGCAAATGGCTCATCTCCGATAAAACTACGAGCTGTAAGGATTGCATCCCCTAGACCTGCCATTTCTCTTTGACGAACGTAATGAATTTTTGGCTAAAAGTAGTTGGGTATTTAACTTTTTCTAAAAGCTCTAATTTCCCTTTATTTTCTAATTCTACTTCAAGTTCAACATTTCTATCAAAATGATCTTCTATAGCTCTTTTTTGTTTTCCTGTTACAATTATTATATCTTCTATTCCAGCTTTTACTGCTTCTTCTACTATATATTGAATAGTAGGAGTGTCAATGATTGGCAACATTTCCTTCGGTAACGCTTTAGTAGCTGGAAGGAATCTTGTTCCATATCCTGCTGCCGGAATAATTGCTTTTCTTACTTTTTTCATATATTCACCTATGTTTCTCTAAATTTCAACAGAACTATGATAACATGTTTTAACTTTTTTTAGCAAATAATATTTACTATTTTTTACAATAAATCAAACATTTTTATTAAATCTTTTTAATATTAATAAATCTATAAATTCTGTTTTTATAATGTTTCCTCTCTTCATCATTTCTAAAAATAAACATTTTACGAACAATAAAGATATTAAAAATCCATTATGAGAATACATCTCCCTCATAATTTTCTATATATTATGTATTACTTACTGCCTGCACAACTATTTCAGTTGTTTTTTCTTGCCCTCCACGATAGTAAGTTACTTTAACGGTATCACCTATCTTAGCTTTCTCAAATAAGAATTTTCTAACTGCCGCTACATCTTTAACTTCTGTATCGTTTAGTTTAGTTATTACGTCATATTTTTCTAATCCTGCTTTAGCCGCTGGAGTACCACTTTCAACCAAACGAACGACTACCCCTTGCTTACCTTCATATTTTAATTCCGATTTTACAGTATCATTAGCTATTGTATTTACCGAAACTAATTGAACACCCATAGCAGGACGAACTACTTTACCTGACTTCTCAAGTTGCTCGGTAATTAATTTAACCTCATTAGAAGGAATTCCAAATCCAATACCTTCGGCACTAACACTAGATGTTGCTTTGGCAATTTTAGATTCATTGATTCCTATAAGTTTACCTTCATTATTAATTAGCGCTCCACCACTATTACCCGGGTTAATCGCTGCATCTGTTTGGATAACTGTTTGGTTCCAGTCTACAGTTCCATCTCCATCAACATCCATAGGAATTTGACGATTTACTGCTGAAACTATACCTTTTGTTACAGTATTTGAAAAACTAACATCAAGTGGAGAACCAATCGCAAACGCAGTTTCACCTACCGCTATGTCATCACTATTCGCAAAGTCCATAGTTGTTGTTACATTATCACCATTTATTTTTAATACAGCTAAGTCTGTCCAAACATCCGTTCCAACTACTTCTGCATTAACATTAGTACCATCACTTAGTATAACAGCTAGCTTTTTAGCTCCTTTAACTACGTGGTTATTAGTAACTACATATGCAGTATTACCAGTTTTTTTATAAATAACTCCACTACCTGTAGAAGCTGTTTTTAAATCACCTGAATCAGATGAATTAGAGTTTTTTGAGTTACTATTAGATTTATTCTTTGAATTACCACCTAGGATTGAATCTAAGTTATTACTGTTAGTTTGATATGTTACTACTGATACTACCGCATCTTTAGCTTTTGATATAGCATTAACTGTTAATTGTTGGTTATCTTTATCTTCTTTCGTTGCAGTAACTGATGATCTCAAGGCGCTACCTGTACCCGTTACAGCTTGTGCACCGAAAACGCTAGTAGCCCCTAGCGCAAATGCTGCGAATACAGTTAAAAATAGCTTGCCATAATTTTTATTTTGTTTTGGCTCTTGAGCATCTTGCTCTTCATCTTCAAAGTATTGATTTTCTTCAAAGTATTTCTCGTTATCAAAATCTTCAAATTCCTCATTGTTTTGATCGTAACTTTGTTGTTGTACATTATTTTGATTGTTAACTTGTTGGTTATTTTCTAGATTTTGATTATTAAATTGTTGATTATTATTTTCTAAGTTTTGATTATTTTGATTATTTCTATTGTCCATAAAACTCCTCCTTATACTAATATCTATAAGATACTATATTCTAATTATACATCTTATAGTGCTATTAGTACAATTAATTTTCACGATATTTTTCGGTACATTTACATATTATCAGTGTGAGTTAAAACAAAGTTTAAAGAAATTATAAAGTTTTCTACTCAAAATTTTTATAAAAAAATAAAGTACCGTAGTACCTTATTTTATTTTTTTAAAGTAAAAAAATTGCAGAAATCTAAGTAAATTAAATAAACCAAAAAAAGATTACCCAGTAATAATAAATAAATACACTATCTGCATTACAGGCTAAAAATAGTATATGCCCCTATACCAACCAGTACTAGATTAACTAAGAAAGTCTCAACATGTTTTTTTAGATTTTATTACTAAAAACAACTGTATTAAAATCATAATCGCAAACGCTAGAACTATTAATTTTTATATTTGTATCTGTGAAGTAGTTAGGGAACTTATAAACATTTTTAGCCATTATATGTCTGATCATCCCCATCTTTCTTTCAGAATAATAATACCATCCAGAAATCATAACTACTAAAATTACTTCTAATAAAGTTATTAGCCCATGTATTCTTTTTATATTTTTATATTTTTTTCACCATTTAACTCTCCTTGTTTTAAATCACTTAAAAATGATATAATTACTTAATATTATATAGAAAAAAAGAAATTTAATCAACAAATCCTCAAAGTTGATAATTATTTAAGAAGGGATTTACTTATGAACAAAAAAATATTCTATATTACTATCTGTTCTACTTTTTAGTTTTTTTACATTTATATATACTTTTAAAAATAAACTTTAATTTAGATCAAAAAAACTTAATATTATGAACCTTATCATAATACTAATCGTCCTTGTTTTTATGGTTATTCTCAGGTTATCTATTAATACTAAAAGACGTATTAAAAAAAGTTCCGAAAAAAAGAACATAATGGTATAATACTTGTTTATGTATTGTTAGGAATTATATTCTTCTATTATAATCCTTTCCCAAAAACCAGAAAGTTTCAATATCGATTTACCTAGAATTACTTACTTTATAATAACATTGTTAACTTTTTATCTTCTTCATAATAATTTTTTTAGAAAAGATAAGTTACTTACTCTAATTTTTTTGCAGTATTTATTCCATTTTCTGTTCAAAGTTATTTAGTAAATATTCTAAACAACACAAGTTATACAGATTACACTTTTTTTACATCGTAATATTATTTATTGCGATTGCATATGGATTCAATTTTATTATAGACAAAAATCGTTAGCAGGTGCTAACGATTTTCTTTTATACTAAAACTATATATTTTTTACAAATATCAGCAAAGAATCCTTGAACATCACCATCTAACAATAGTTTTTCTTGTTCTTCATCTACTATATAATTTTCGCTTGCTTCCATTACACCTAATAATCTCTTAAATGTATCCGCAAATAAACCTTCATCTTCATTTAGAAGATAATTGAACTTTTGTTCTGCGAAGAAAGGTACGAACACTTCTCTAAAAGCACCTTGTCGAATTCTTCCAATTAATTTTGTACCATCTTCTAAAGTAAATAAATCACCTTGTTTCTCAACAAATTCCTTTGCTTTTAAATAACTAGAAAAGATTTGAAATCCTTCCGCTTCTTGATATTCTCTAAATACAGGGATTTTTAACCCTTGTTCTGTATATAAATTTTTATCAATAATCACAAATACTTCTTCTAAATCCCAAAATTCTTTAGCAATATAGTAAAATGCAACTCTCCATCTACTATCACCTTTTGGTAATCTCTTAAATGTAGAAATTTGCTCAACTAATTTTATATCTTTTTCCATTAAACCTACTTTACCTCTCTTAATTAATCAATTTGTATTAATGTACCTATTCTTTTAGCCGTTTGATTATCTAAACGATATGAGAAGAACTTATTATTTTCCTTTACGGTACAAATACTAGTAACCTCAATATTTTCTTTTAAAATTCCAGCTTGTTCTAATAAACCTTTATTAATAGTCCATAAATCTAAATAATAACTATCTCCAATTTTTTCATAGTAATTATCAACTTTTAAGCTAGCAAATTTCTCTATTAAATCTTCAGATACTTCATACTTTTCTTTTGAAATCGATGGCCCAATTATAGTTTTAATATCACCTAATTGACAATTATATTCTTTAACCATAATTTCTACTATTTCCCCGGCAATATTACCATATGTACCACGCCATCCTGCATGAGCCAAAGCAATAACACCTTGTTTTTTGTCATAAAAAACTATAGGCACACAATCAGCAGTAAATATTAATAACGGCGCTTGTTTTAGCGATGTTACTAATCCATCAGCCTCTTTACCATTTTCAGCTATATCAGCACTAGACTTAATTCTACGAACAGATGCACCATGAACCTGACTATTAAATGCTACATTACTGTAGTTAAATCCATACTTCTCTGAAAAAGTATTCATATCATCTTTATTTTTTGCATCTATATTTCTATGAGTAAATGCTATTTTTATATTTTTGTCTTCTCTAATAATTCCATCTACTGTTTCATGCATTATTTTTTCCCTCCCGATTACAATGACTTATCATTTTGTGTCCCTTTAATTATACTTCTAAAAATTATAAAATTCTAGTATGAAAGTTTTATTTGCTAAAACAGAAATACTTTTATAAAAAAATACCCCAATAATATTAATATTACTGAGGCATTCATTTAATAATCTACTTTATTACTCCACTAAATCCAAGTACACTTTTTTACTAAATGTTGTTGAATTTAATACTGTACGAATAGCATTAATTACCGTACCTTTTTTCCCTATAATACGCCCACAATCATCAGGGTGTACTGTTAAGATATAGTGTTCACGTGCATTTTTTACGAATTTTTCGATTTTAATTTCATCTTTATGCTCAACGATTTCACTTACAATGTTATAAATTAACTCTTCCATTTCTATTCTCCTTATTTAGCAACAATATTTACTAATCTTCCAGGAACAACAATTACTTTCATAACTTGTTTTCCAGCTATTAATTCTTTTACTTCATCATTAGCTAAAACTATTTCCTCTAATTCTTTAGGAGTTAAATCTTTTTTAACATCTAGTTTAGCTTTAACTTTACCCATAAGTTGAACTACGATTTCTACAGTATCACTTACAAGTTTACTTTCGTCAAATGTTGGCCATGGTGCATATGAGATAGACTCAGTATTACCATAGATTTCCCACATTTCTTCAGCAAGGTGTGGTGCAAATGGAGCAAGAAGTTGAATAAATCCTAGTGCATATTTACGAGGAATAAATTCTGCTTTGTAGCAATCATTTACAAACACCATAAGTTGTGAAATAGCAGTGTTAAATCCAAGAATCTCGATATCTTCTGATACTTTCTTAACAGTGTAGTTGTAACTTACTTCTAACTCTGCATTATCTTTATCTTGAACTTTATCATTAACTTTTCCAGTTTCTTCATCTACGAATAGGCGGTATACTCTATCTAAGAAACGACGTGATCCATCTAGACCATTTTCACTCCATGCGATAGAAGCATCAAGTGGTCCCATAAACATTTCGTAAACACGTAATGTATCTGCACCATGTGATACGATAATGTCATCAGGGTTTACTACGTTACCTTTAGATTTAGACATTTTTTCTGGGCGACCATCTTTACCTTCAGCAAGAATCATACCTTGGTTGAATAGTTTTTGGAATGGCTCACGAGATGGAACTAAACCTAAATCATAAAGTACTTTATGCCAGAATCTAGCATATAGTAAGTGAAGAACAGCATGTTCTGCTCCACCAATGTATACATCAACCGGTAACCAGTATTTTAATTTTTCTGGATCAGCAAACATTTCATCATTGTGCGGATCGATATAACGTAGGTAGTACCAACATGACCCTGCCCATTGAGGCATTGTGTTTGTTTCTCTCTTACCTTTTTTACCAGTTTCTGGATCAACAACATTTAACCACTCTTCTATATTAGCAAGTGGAGATTCTCCAGTTCCTGATGGTTTAATATTATCTGTTTCTGGTAGTAATAATGGTAATTCACTATCAGGTACAGTAGTCATAGTACCATCTTCCCAGTGAATAATTGGAATTGGTTCTCCCCAGTAACGTTGTCTTGAGAATAACCAGTCACGTAATTTATAAGTAACTTTACTACGACCAGCATTATTTTCTTCTAAAAATTCAATAACTTTAGCGATAGCATCTTCATTGTTTAAACCATTAATAAAGTCTGAATTAATATGTTTACCATCACCGTAGAATGGTACAACCACTTCACCATTATCTTCGATAACAGCTTTAATTGGTAGGTTGAACTTAGTTGCGAATTCATAGTCACGCTCATCATGTGCAGGAACAGCCATAACAGCTCCTGTTCCATAACTTGCAAGTACATAGTCTGCAATCCAAATTTCTACTTTTTCACCATTTACAGGGTTTATCGCATAAGCCCCTGTAAATACACCTGTTTTATCTTTGTTTAAATCTGTTCTTTCTAAGTCAGATTTACGTTTAACTAAATCTAAATAAGCTTCTACAACTTCTTTTTGATCTTCAGTAACGATTTCTTCTACTAGTTTATGTTCTGGTGCAAGTACACAGTAAGATACACCAAAAACTGTATCCGCACGTGTTGTAAATACTGTGAATGCTTTATCAGTACCTTCTATTTTAAAGTCAATCTCCGCACCTACAGATTTTCCAATCCAGTTACGTTGCATTGCTTTAAGACTTTCGGGCCAATCAAGAATATCTAAATCAGCTAGCAGCTGCTCAGCATAATCAGTAATTTTAAGTACCCATTGGCGCATTGGACGACGCTCTACTGGGTGACCTCCACGTTCTGATTTACCATCGATTACTTCCTCATTTGAAAGTACTGTTCCTAATGCTGGACACCAGTTAACAGGTACTTCATCTACATATGCAAGACCTTTTTCATAAAGTTTTTTGAAAATCCATTGTGTCCATTTATAATATTTAGGATCCGTAGTATTCACTTCACGATCCCAATCATAAGAAAATCCTAGTTCTTTAATTTGACGACGGAATGTATCAATGTTTTGTTTAGTAAAGTCTCTTGGGTCATTACCTGTATCTAAAGCATATTGCTCAGCTGGTAATCCAAACGCATCCCACCCCATAGGATGAAGTACGTTATATCCATTTGCTCTTTTATATCTACTTAGTATATCAGTAGCAGTATATCCTTCTGGGTGTCCTACGTGTAACCCTGCTCCTGATGGGTATGGAAACATATCTAATGCATAAAATTTCTCTTTAGTGTGATCATCTAATGTTTTAAATGTCTTGTTTTCTTCCCAATATTTTTGCCATTTTTTTTCTATTACTCTGTGGTTATAAACCATGAATTAAGCACACTCCTTCGCTTTCAAGTTCTTTAACTTATAGTATACCAATTTTATTAATATTTAGCAACAGTCGAATTATAAAAGACCATTGCATTTCACCATTCCAAATATAAAAAACTAGTCTTACAATCTAATTTAAAATATTCTTACCAAAAGCCAGATTTTTGTATCAACTTTTGGTAAGAATTTAATTTACTAGACTCTAGACTAGTTATTTCTATCTATTTTTTCTCAATTAGCATAAATGATCCGCCAAGCATTGTATCATATGGGTCTGTGCTACGTTGATCCCAGATACGATCTACATTATACCATTTATTTGTGTTGTAAGCACTAGCTGGATCCATAGCTTTTGTTTTACCGTTTTGGTAACCACTTAGCATAATTCCATGTGTATATGCATATCCTTTAACAAAGTCACCATTACCTACAAGCGCAAATACAGGGTTACCAGTATGAAGTGCTTGAACTAGTTGTTCTTTAGATTTAATAACCGTATTTTTAAAGTTATAATGTTTAATTGCATAATCTGCACCTGCTCCTGAAGTACCAATCATACCTACATTAAACTCTTTAGTATTATAATAAATTACATCTGCGACGTTAACCGGTGTTACAGGTTTACCTAATCCCGAAAATGCCATTGCTAACGCAGTAGGTACACAACCAGTATTGGTCATATTAGCTATTCCATAGACTTTTCTTCCCCAACGAGCATCACTTTGATAATACTGCGGCATATTTAATGCTGGTACAGAAAGTTTATAGTTAGAAATATACCAACCTTCATTTCCGACATAGTATTTTCCGCCATCTACCCAGCTATTTCTTACCATTTTTCCGTCAGATCCTACCCAGTAACTTCCAACCCAAGCGTTCTTTGTTAATTCTCCTTGGTTGTTATAGTGATACCAAACGCTACCTGTTTGAACCCAACCTGTTTTTTTAGTATCTGATTTTTTGTCTTCAGCTGGTTTTTTATCTTCTGTCGGTTTCTTATCATCTGTAGATTTTTTTGCATCTTTTACCCATTTACCATCACTACCTACATAATATTTTCCACCGTCTACCCAGCTATTAGTTACCATTTTTCCATCAGATCCTAACCAGTAGTTTCCTGACCAAGTATTTTTAACTAGATTCCCTTGATTATCGTATAAATACCATGTATTTCCAGTTTGTGACCAGCCTGTTTTTTTAACAGCATCTTTTACCCACCAACCTTGACTTCCTACATAGTATTTTCCGCCGTCTACCCAGCTATCAGTTACCATTTTTCCGTCAGATCCTAGCCAATAACTTCCAACCCAAGCATTTTTCACTTGTTGTCCTTTTGCATTAAAGTAGTACCATACATTACCTGTTTGTGTCCATCCTACTTTTTTCTCTTCTGTTTTATCTTTTTTAACCGGTACTTCTCTATAAGCGATATCTTGCTTTTTCTCATCTGCTTTTTTCTCTTTATCTGTTACAACTTTATTTGCAACATCCGCCTTTTTATCAGTTTCAGTTTCGCCTTCTGCTAATTTTCCAGATACTTCTGATTTTTCTGCCACCGCTGGTTTTTCTGCTACATTTTGTTTATTTTCTACAGCTGGTTTTTCTGCTACATTTTGTTTACTTTCTGTAGCTGTTTTCTCTGCTGTTGCAGATTTTTCTACTACTGCTGTTTTTTGTTCTGCTGCATACACTTCACTACCTGATACCACATTAACTGCGATTGGAGTAGCTAGCACTGTTAACAACCCTAATCCTACTTTTAATTTATTGTTCACCATAATATGTTTACTCCTAATAAAATATAACTTTATACTCTATATATTCTATTACATTTTAACTATTTTTTTACAAAAAAAGTATCGATTATATTAAATTTTTTTCATTTTTTTATAAACTATAATTTATTGACATAAGAATGCCCTTACTATAAAAATTATAAGTATAAAAATCATAGGAAGGACTCGTTTAACGAGATTGTAACATTATGAGTAAGAAAATATTAGTAACAGGTGGAGCAGGATTTATTGGTTCTCACACTTGTATAGAATTATTAAACAATGGAAATGAAGTAGTTGTTGTTGACAACTTATACAATGCAAATAAAAAAAGTTTAGAAGTAGTAGAAAAAGTAACTGGTAAAAAAGTAAAGTTCTATGAAGTTGATATTCGTGATGAAGAAAAACTAAATGAAGTATTTGAAACAGAAAAAGATATTTTTGGAGTAATTCACTTCGCGGGATTAAAAGCCGTAGGAGAATCTTGTGCTTTACCTCTAAAATATTATGATAATAACGTAGCTGGAACTACAACACTTTGCCGTGTTATGGAAAAAAATAATTGTAAAAATATAATCTTCAGTTCATCAGCTACTGTATACGGAGATCCACATGCTCTTCCTATTAAAGAAGACTTCCCATTATCAGTAACTAACCCTTATGGACGTACTAAACTTATGCTTGAAGAAATTCTTGGTGATGTTTATACTGCTGATAACGAGTGGAATGTAGTATTACTTCGTTACTTTAACCCAATTGGAGCACACGAAAGCGGAGATATCGGAGAAGATCCATCAGGTATCCCTAACAACTTACTTCCATATGTAATGCAAGTAGCTGTAGGTAAATTAGAAAAAGTTAATGTCTTTGGTGATGATTTCGATACACACGATGGAACTGGTGTACGTGACTATATTCACGTAGTTGACTTAGCTCGTGGACATGTTGCTGCACTTAAAAAACTTGAAAAAGGTAGCGGGCTTACTAAATATAATCTAGGAACAGGTGTTGGATACTCTGTACTAGATATTATTAAAAGTGCTTCAGCTGCAGTAGGACATGACATTCCTTATGTTATTGCACCACGTCGTGCAGGAGATATCGCTGCATGTTATGCTGATGCTACTAAAGCAAAAGAAGAACTTGGATGGGAAGCTCAGTACGATGTAAAACGTATGTGCGAAGATTCTTGGAGATGGCAAAGTAAGCATCCAAACGGATTTGAAGAATAACTAAAAAGAAAAACTAGTCTAAAATTTTTAGACTAGTTTTTTATTTATAAATAGCTATAAATGCTCCACCTGTCATATTATCTTCAGGGGCCAAGCTGCGCTCTTTCCAAATATCATCTATGTTATACCACTTATTTGTTTTTGCCATATTATCCGGATCAAAAGCCTTCGTTTTACCATTTTCATATCCAGTTAATAAGACCGCATGCGTACTATATCCATTAACAAATATACCATGACCTACTGCCCCATAAACTAATGTACCATTTTTTAAAGTTTTTTCTAACTCTTCTTTTGAATCTATTACCTTATAATTTAAACCCCATTGACTTACTACTTCTTGAACTCCTAAGCTAGATGTACCTAAAAAAGTAGTATTCAGCTCCATAGTCGTATCGTATAGAAAATCTGCCACTTGAACCGGGTTAACATCTTCTTTAAGACCAGATATGGCCATTGCTAACGCTGTAGGTACACATCCTGTTAACTTCATATTTGATAAACCATATCTTTTTGCTCCCCATCTATCATCAGCTTGATAATACTGAGGTAACTTCATCGGTTCTATATAATTTTCTATCATATTATAGTTTAGTTTACTAGAATCATTTTCATAATATACCCATTTATTTTGTTGATCTTTTATCCACTCTGCTTAACAACCGTCGTAACACTAGTAAACATTAAGCTAAAACTTAAAGTTATTATCACTTTCCTTAACAAAATAACACTCCTTAATAACTAAAAATTCAAGTCATTATATTATACTATTTTTTAAAAATTAAAACAAATAGGAGAAATTATAAATTATGATTTCTTAACCACACTTTACAACTTCTCCTATTAATAAATTTATTAAAGTTATTGTACTATTTCTTAGTAATTTGGTCTTGCATAACCTTTAATGTAACTTGCATTCCAGTTATAAGTTTTTCTATTTACTTTTGTATTTCCTGAACTTGTGTAAGGTGAAGAGTTCCCTTCGATAGTTGTAACAATTCCATCTTTTACAGATTCAACAATTCCGATGTGGTCGGCAAATCCTCCACCATCCCAGTCAAATGTAATAACATCTCCTGCTTTTGGTAAAACTTTACCTTGCCAAATACCTTTTTGTTGCATAATTCCGATATGACGTTGAACTCCACATTCTCTACCAATAAGGCTACTTAATCCTGCTTGTTGGAAGACAGTAGTTACGAAAACATCACACCAGTCATCTGAGTACTTAACAGTGTATCCTACAGGTTTTGGATTAACTGAGTTATATGCATCAACTATTTTTTTGTGTTCAGCTGATCCCATCTCAACACCTAAGTAGCTTTGTGCGATACTTAATACGTTGTTTAAGGCACCAGAACCATTACCAGTTGCTGCACCTTTAACCCATTTTCCATCAGTTCCAACATAGTATTTTCCACCATCTACCCAGCTGTTCGTTACCATTTTTCCATCAGAACCAATCCAGTAGTTTCCTACCCAGGCATTTTTCACTTGGTTTCCTTTATCATTGTAGAAATGCCATGTACTTCCTGCTTTTGTCCAACCTTTTCTAGTTTCTCCTGGTTTTAGCGCATCTGATACCCATTTACCATCGGCACCAACGTAGTATTTTCCACCATCTACCCAGCTGTTTGTTACCATTTTTCCGTCAGATCCTAACCAGTAGTTTCCAGACCATCTATTTTTTACTATATTTCCTTCATTATCGTATAAATACCATGTGTTACCTGTTTGTGTCCAACCTGTTTTCTTAACAGCGTCTTTTTCCCACCATCCTTGGCTTCCTACATAATATTTACCACCGTCTACCCATCTATCAGTTACCATTTTTCCATCTGATCCGATCCAGTAACTTCCTACCCAGGCATTTTTTATTTGGTTTCCTTGAGCATCATAGTAATACCATGAATTTCCATTTTTTGACCATCCTGTTTTCTTTTCTGGTGTTTTTTGGGTATCTGCTGGTTTTTTAGCATCTTTTACCCACCAACCTTGACTTCCTACATAGTATTTTCCGCCGTCTACCCAGCTATTTGTTACCATCTTTCCGTCAGATCCGATCCAGTAACTCCCTACCCAAGTATTTTTTACTTGGTTTCCTTGAGCATCATAATAAAACCATGTATTCCCTGCTTTTGTCCAACCAGTTTTTTTCTCTGCAGCATTTGGTGTAGGCGCTTGAGGTTTCCCTGATACTGTTTTTACAGAGCTAGCTTGTTTATCAGAAGATGCATCTTTTTTAGTTGTTTCTTCTTTCTTAGTAGCTTCTTCTTTATTTACAGTAGCTTCTTTTTTAGTGTCTTCTTTTTTTGTTGTTTCAACTTTAGTAGCTTCTGTTTTTGTTGCACTTTCTACTTGTTTTTGAGTAGTAGTCTTTACTTCTTCTTTATTAGTAGTTTTAGCTACTTGTGTACTTTTTACAGTTTCTTGTGCAGCATGTGCTTCATTAGATCCAGTTGCTGCATCTACAGCAAACGGTGTTGCTAATACAGTTAATATTCCTAATCCTAGTCTTATATTATTTTTCATAGTTATTTTCAATCTCCTATACTGTTTTGGTTTCCATACTTTGTCATAATATTTCCAATAAAAATCAATATACATTATAACATTATTTCCATTACTACACAGTTACCACTTAATTACAAATTTGTTACATATTAATTATGTAAACTTTAAAAAAATAAAAAAATACAGAATTAAACTACTAATAAATTCTGTATTTTTTTATAATTTTATTATTTACTTGAATAATATTCTTTTTTTCCAACTAAATCCTTTTTATTAAACCTACTAATGTTCCCACTCCATAGTAAACATGAATTAAAAAAATAATATTATCGGCATTAGTAAAATAGTAATATTAAATTTATTATTTATTATTGTCATAATTGTAATAAGTATTGTAAATAAAAAAAGTAAACACTACTTAATAAAAATAATAAATATAGATGTAATTGGAATCATACATAAACTAAATATTATAGCCAAGACAAATGCTAATGGTACAAAATGGAAAATCGAAAAAGCTTTAGGATAAACATGGCTTACTTTTCCAATCCAATAACCATTAGAATATTTTTGTTTTAACATTCTTTTTAACGTTGGCCTTGTATACTGATATGATAATATATCATTACTATATCTAATTTTATATCCGTTTTTTTCTTATACGATAATGTAGTTCGTTATCTTCCACACGGCCTACTTTTTCATCAAGTAATCCTATTTTATCAAATATTGATTTTTTATACATTCCTTGGAAAACTGAACTGACATATTTTTTAGTAGTTTTTTTTCTGTAGTCAGCTATTCCACTACCGAACATATTTTCCTCTACTAATAATAATGTTTTACTAAAATTATCTGCATTTTCTATAATATTTGGTCTTGGTCCTCCACACACATCTTCTCCTTCTTCTATAATTTTTACATTATTCTCTATAAAGTTATCTGTAATGTGTGAGTGACAGTCAACTTTTAGTATACATTCTCCTCTTGCAGCTTTTATACCTACATTCATCCCTGCTGATAATATTACTTTTGGATTTTTTAATAGTACTACGTCATAAAAGTCATGATTACTATTTTTAAAATCTTCTAATATTTTCCAACTATCATCTTTTGACATACCATCAATAAAAATTAATTCTATTTCATTATGATTATATGTTTGTTTTTTAAAGTCTTCTATTAATCTCGGTAAAAATTTTTCTTCATTTAATAATCCTACGACTACTGATACTAACATACTTTCTCCTTCCAGAAATGAGGCTAGATTAACTTAATAATCTAGCCTGAAATCTATTAAATATCTTTTCTACCTAATTTATCATTAGCATCAAACATTATACTTGCAATAGACTCTCCCCAATAAGGTGCTGTTGCATAGTTAACATTCATACCATTAGCTTTGTTACCTAAGTAAGCTCCTCTTGCTGGGTAACTTGAATTGCTTAAGTATTTTTCATTAATCCAACGTGCAGCTCCTAAATACCTCCATCTACATTATCAAATCTAGTTGCTGAAGTATATGGGCTTGAGTCATAAGCAGCTATTCCGAAGAAGTTATTTTTAGCCTTAGCTATATTACTTTTACCCCATGCACTCTCTAAAGCACTGTGAGCTACTAAGTATAAAGCATTTACTCCATATTTTTGTTCTGCAGCTTTGAATGTAGCACCTTTACCTGCTAACATACTATTACTTGCTCCCATTAGTGTATAAAGTTTATTTATATCAGCTGCTGAATAGTTTGTTTTTGTTTTTAAACTACTGAATTGGAATGGATGTTCTAATTTAAATGAACCAAAGTTAATTCCATCTGCTGAATAATATGATTTACCTACTTGCATACTTGAATTATGGTATGCAACTCTTACACTACTGTTTTTAGAATATCTGTGATATACATATTTCCCATCACTTACATAGTCAGGAATAAATGTAGTGCTTGAGTTAACTGCTTGTACTTGTGAAGAGTTAACATATCCTACTAATCCAGCAACTTGAACTGGTATTCTTCCTGAAGCAGAAGCTCTATTGTCTTTAAATACTATAGTTCCTTGAGAAATATGAGATAAAATTTTACCATTGCTATCATATACTGGAATATATAGTCCTGTTACTTTGTAGTGTCCAGAATATTGGTTACTAGTAGCTTCTACACCTTGTGCTTTACCACCTTTTTTGGCATCTTTTACCCACCAACCTTGTTTTCCTACAAAGTATTTTCCGCCATCTACCCAACCGTTAGTTACCATTTTTCCATCTGATCCTAACCAGTAGCTTCCTACCCAAGCATTTTTAGTTAATGCTCCTTTGCTGTCATAGTGGTACCAAACATTACCAGTTTGTACCCAACCTGATTTTTTAGCTGTTGTAGTTGTTGATTTTGTTGTTTTTGCAGATTCTGACGTTTTCTTAGCATCTTTTACCCACCAACCTTGGTTACCAACGAAATATTTTCCGCCGTCAACCCAACTATTAGTTGCCATTTTTCCATCTGATCCTAACCAGTAGCTTCCGATCCAAGCATTTTTCACTTGGCTTCCTTTTGCATCATAGTAATACCATGTATTTCCTACTTTTGACCAACCTGACTTTTTAGCTGTTGTAGTTGTTGATTTTGTTGTAGTTGTTGATTTTGTAGTTTCCGCAGTTTTCTTAGCGTCTTTTACCCACCAACCTTGTTTTCCTACATAGTATTTTCCACCGTCTACCCAGCCGCTAGTTACCATTTTTCCATCTGATCCTAGCCAGTAGCTTCCTACCCAAGTATTTTTCACTTGATTTCCTTGAGCATTGTAGTAATACCATGTATTTCCTACTTGTGTCCAACCAACTTTTTTAGCTGCTGCAGATTTTGATGCAGTAGTAGCTTGTTTTGTTGTAGTTGTGTTTTGTTTTGTTGCAGCTTGTTTAGCTGTTGTTGCAGCATTTTTTGTTGTAGTTGTTTGTTTTGCAGTAGCAGTAGCAACTTGTTTTTTAGCTGTTTCTTTAGCTTGTGTTGCTTGAGCTTCATTATTATCCGATACTGCATTAACAGTAATTGGTGTTGCCAACACCGTTAAAACCATTAAACTTTTCTTTAAATTTTTTTTCATTTCTAATCAATCCTCATTCATCTTTTATATTGCAATGACTATTATAACATAAATTTAATTCATTATTGATTACAATTAAGTTATTAATATTACATGTTTATTACAGAAAATACACGTATGTTACAGAAAAGAGAATACGAAACTTTACTCGTATTCTCTCAGTATTTTTTCTAATTTATTGTAATCTTTGACGCTATCGATTTCATAGATACTATTCGCTTCTAACTCTTCAACATAAACATCTAATTCAGAAATATTGTCTTTAACCATATTATCCCAATATAAATCCATAAACTCATTACTATCATATGCTAAATCTATAAATTTATTAATTTTCTCTGCAGTTTCTTTATCCCAGAAAGAAACTCCACTTAAGATCCTTCCAGCTTTACTGTCTACAATAATATCTTTTACTTTGTAGTCATCCCCATAAATAAGGAACCACTCATTTTCACAGTCTTCACGATAAACGCTGAAATATGTTGAACGATTAATATCTGATCTAAACATATTTTTGAATAAATAATTATCCGCGTCTATAACATAACTATCTGCTAAATAGTCTTTTACTAGATATAATGAATAAAAATTATTGTACTCTGCATATTTCTCATTAAATACTAGTTTTACACCATATTTTTCTTTTAAGTAGTCAAATTGCTCATGTAGGTACCCGACTACTACGATAATTTCATCTATTCCTTTTTCTTTTAAATATTCTATTTGATACTCAACTAAAGGTTTATCTTTTACTTTGATAAGTGCCTTTGGAGTGTTATCAGTCATAGGTCTAAGTCTAGTACCTAAACCAGCTGCTAAAATAATTGCTCTCAATACTGTATCCTCCTAATTTCTATTTTGAGCTTTCAATAATTAATCCTTTATTATTATATATACACCTAACATTATTATTAGTGAAGTAACTATAACTAATGCACTTAAACCAATCCCTAAAAATATAGCTGAAAAGACTACTGTCCATACGACATAACTGACATTTAATCCTGTTGCTTTAGCCGGTTTAAGTCTATTAATAGACATATAATATGCTATATACGATACCATATTACTCAATACAAATATAAATATCAAACCACCTAATTTTATATCTGCTACTTCTGACACACTAAATCCATTAAATAGTACTATTACAAGATACGCTAAGAATGAAGTAACCTGTCTAATAAGTAAAGTTTCTATTTCTGTTAAATTATTACTCATCGCATAAGAACTAAGAACACTCTCGCTCCCCCATGCAACAGCACAAATTAACGCAAAAAGAAAACCAATATAAAATGAATTAACTTGTTCACTAGTATAACTTTGGGCAAAAATACCTGCTATAATAAGCGCTATACCTACTATAGTTTTCTTAGACACTTTATGTTTTAAGAAAACTATAGCAAGAATAACTGATACCGCTGGATATACTGCAGTTATAGAAGAAGTCAAACCTCCTCCAATATATTTTACTGCATACAGGTTACATTGCATTCCTATCGGTCCCGCAAGCAACGCACCAATAATTACACTAATATTTCTAATATTTGTAAAAATTTTAAAGTCTATTTTCTTATACTTTATAAGAAGTATTGCTGCTAAAATAAAAATACTTATAAAGTCATGGACAAAGGCAACGACAAATGGAGAAACATTATAAAGTGAAAATATATATGCACTTATTGTTAAACCTAATCCCCAAAATAAACCAGAAAACAAACCAAATGAGATACCAGATTTATTTTTCATAACTTTCTATATACTCCTTAAGATTTTTTAGACAACGATTATATCTATCTTGACCATAGCTACCAAATTCAGCACCCTGTTCTTCTTTATAAATCGTCCATAGACTCCAAAGAAAGTCTTGAAGAATTTTATATATCATAATTTTAGCAATACTTACTGGGGTTTTTTCACTATAATAATACTTAAAGAAATCCCCTTCTTCTGATTTTCTATAGTTTGATTCAATAAATAACGCGGCTAAATCCCACATAGGATCATTCATAGAAGAATATTCCCAGTCTATTAAATATACTCTACCATTTTCATCTTCAATAAAGTTCTCTGGCACCAAATCAATATGACAAGATTTTCTGTCTATCCCAATCTCTTCAAGATGAGACTGTAATCCAAACACTTTATCTCTTATTTTATCATAATATGCGTACTTAATTTCACCTTGAATTAAATCCTCATATTTTTTTATTTCATCAAAGATTTTAAATTCACCTTCTAGTTCTTTTCCAGAACCATGAACCTTTTGCAATATCTCCGCTACTTCTTTATTTTTTGTTTTTATATAGTGAGCATCAAAAGTAGTAGCATTTTCTATATATTCATTTACTTTTTATACCTTCATTAATATCAAAAAAATATAATTTTCGACATCTAACTCTAAATCTCGAAGTTTTTTTCTAAATTATTTTTTTCTGCAATTCTATTAATTAGTTTATCTGTCCCTTTACCAAAGAACTTGACTATAAATTTCCTATTTGTAGTTTCTACTAGATAGTTATTATTAGTCATTCCACCTAATCTTTCTACATTAACTATTTCCTCTTCTTTAGAAAGTAGCTTTTTCTATTTTTTTGTTTTATTATTTTTTTTCAATATAAAAACCTCTTTTCTAAATTTCCCACTTAAATACAGTCTTAAATGCTGTATTTAAATCAGTGGCAAAAAAATTCTATGTATATCATTAATATTTTTTTTACTGGAGTTTCTAAATAAATAATATTTTTTTAAATCTTCTTTCGAATTTTTTTTATTACTTAACATTTCTACTGCTTTTTCAAAAATCAATTCTTCCAGAACGTGATGAACCTAATAATGTTAGACCTTTTTCTAATACATCACGAGTATTAATATTTACATTATATTCACTAACACCCATAAGAACTAAACTACCTTGTGGTTTTATATATTTAATAATATCATTAATGGCATAGCCACTACCATCTCCACCACAACATTCTACACCATGATCAAAGCTTAAATCAGCTGGGATATCATCAGTAATATAACGCTCTTTCGCAAAACTAAACAATTCTAATTTTTCCCAGTGACGACCTATTACGATAATCTCACAGTTAGGTAAAGTATAGTTGATTATATTCGCCATAACATATGCTAAACTTCCATCACCTATTATAGCTATTCTATCCTTTTTACTATGAGAATTTTTCATAAATCTATCCATAGCATGCATACCAACACTAATGAACTCAGTAATAGCTGCGACACTATCTTCTACACCCTCATATGCAACTACTCTATCTTTTGGCAATGCTACAAATTCTCTCATAAAACCATCATATCCACTAGACAAGAAATGTGTTCCATTCATATAATTTTCATAGAATTCCTCATCACTAGCTCTTGGTGGTTGGTTAGGAATCATTACTACCTTTTGTCCTATTTTATACGTACCAGTAGGATCAGATATAACAATCCCTACACATTCATGAATAAGTGCCATTGGCAGTTTTTTAGCTAGTACCTTTGGATCCCTTTTCCCTTGATAGTATCTTTGATCCGCATGACAAAGAGCCATATAATTAGGTCTAATAACTATTTTATCTTTATCATTTAAATTTTCTTCATTATATTTTACATTAATAAATTTTGGCTTTATTAATTGATATATTTGATTAATCATATTATTCTTCCTCTAACATACTCTTAGCAATTTTAAGATCAGTTACAGTAGTCACTTTAAGATTTGAGTATTCTCCACGAGCTAGCGCTACTTTTTTCCCTTTAATAACAAATATTTTACATGCATCTGTTAATATTTTTTTCTCTTCTGCATCTAGTGATGTATATAAGTCTAAGAAGTCTTTACAGCGAAAACTTTGTGGAGTTTGTCCTTGATAATAGTGTGCTCTATTTGGAATATTAGTAATATACTCCCCATTTGTACTTTCAACTATTGTATCTACCGCTTCTACTACAGTATCTACTGCATCACTTTCTTTAGCTAATCTAATATTATCTTTAATAATTCTAAGTGTAATAAATGGACGAACAGAATCATGTGTAATTACGATATCTTCATCTGTTAGTTCTTTATATTCATTTATTCTATTTATAATATTTTCAATTGTAGTATTTCTATCTACACCACCTGGCGTAATGATTATTCTATCACTAAAAGTAGGAACATATTGTTCAACTAAATCTTCTGCATGTGAAACCCAGTCTTCATGTACTCCTACTACTATTCTTTCTATTTCAGGCTCTAATAGAAACTTCTCGATAGTATGAATAATTATCGGTTTATTACCTAAATCTAGAAATTGTTTTGGCATGTTGCTAATTCCCATTCTAGTTCCTGTTCCACCAGCTAATATCCCTGCGTAAATCATGTTTTTCTCCTTAATTATTTATTTTCTATTTTAGTTTATATTCCATCTATCCTATTATATCATATATTAAGATATTCAACAAAAAACTTTACAATTTTTAGATATTTTGAGTCGTTATCTTGAAAATATGATATAATGTTTAATAGAATTTTAGAAAGGATTTACTTTTATATGAAAAAAATATAAAGATTAATGCATTAGCTAGTTTAATGGTTAATATTCTAAACATAGTATTCCCATTAATTACTAATCCATATTTAACACGAATACTAAGTAAATCAAACTATAGTTATTTCAATACCGCAAACACATGGGCAAGTTTTGTTATTCCTCTAGCAGCTTTTGGAATATACAATTACGGTATACGATCAATCAGTAAAGTAAAAGATGATAAGAATAAAATTAACTACGTATTTTCAAAAACTATTTTATATATCTTTAATAACTTCAATAGTTATTACTACTTTTTTTACTTCTTATTTATAAGTTTAAGTACAAATATAGATAATTTGAAAATTTTTGTATTATATTCTTGGAATCCAAGCATTATTTCAATTTTTAAATATTGAATGGATGAATGAAGCGTATGAAAACTATACATTTATTCTATATAAAACCCTGTTCATTAGAGTAGCAATGTTGGTTTCTATATTTGCTTTTGTTAAAACAGAAGATGATATTATTCCGTACGCTATAATAATGAGTGCAACTACAATACTCAACTACCTATTAAGTTTCCTTTGGATAAAAAGAGAGGTCTCTTTTGTTAAGATTGAAATAAAAGAGTTAATTAGTTCTACAAAGGCATTAACTACTATGTTATTATTAGCAAATGCTAATATGCTGTACACATTACTAGATAGAATGTTTATAACAAAGGGGCCTGATGAAAACTATATTTCATATTACACTATTGCATCTAGTATTGTTATGCTTATAGCTAGCGTCTTGAGTGGGGCAATAAATGTTAGTCTGCCAAGATTAAGTTACTATTTAGGGAAGAAAGATTATAGATCATATGAATATCTAGTTAACCAAGGTGCATCTTTATTTTATTTCCTTATGATTCCAACAAGTATAGGAATAATGATATTAGGAACTTATGCAACAGTTATTTACTCTTCTGAAAAATATTTAGAAGCTGGTGTTGTAACTAGTATATTTGCGATTAGAACTATAATTTGGGCAATTGAATTAATTTTAGGCAAACAAATTATATTTATAAATGACTTTGAAAATAAACTAACATCTTTTTACTTCCTTGGTGGTGGAGTAAATATCATATTGAACAGCATTTTATACTTCAACAATATTTTTAAGCCTGAATTTTATATTGGAACAACTATTATTGCAGAAGGTATAGTAGTATTACTTGAAGTTTTATTTATAAATAAACATAAATTAGTTAGCCTTAAAAACAATATTTGCAACAATATATAAATATTCTTTTAGTGTCCCTTGGATTTATTCCAATATATTATCTTTTTTTAAATATATATTTAATATAAATTCATATGCTATTACCCTTAATATGTTAATTATGGTTTGTCTAGTTATTGCTACTTGTGGATTATATTATCTAATAGCATTATTTATTCTGAAAGATAGCACATTACATTATGCGGTTAATATTGTTAAAGGAAAAATTGAAAAGAAAATAATAGAAAAAAACATCGTGATTTATAATAATCACGATGTTTTTTTCTATTTAAAAAAATTTGTTTTCTTATTTGCTTAATAGGAAAGCTAAACACACTTTGAGATAATACTATACTTATTATAACTGCCAATAACAAGAAAGATAACTTTCCTAATGTTCCATAGTAAAAAGATTTGAAACATGAAAGACTTTATTTAAAAATATAGTATACATTCATATGCCAAAAGTAGACATTTATTGAATTTTTTTACCCATATTACTAAATAAATAAATCTTTTTATTTGGCATTATCATAATAATAGCGGCACCTACAACAAAAGAAATAATATAACTACTTATCCTTACAAGAGGCGCAAAACTCATGATTTGTGGAAAATAAGGATTTCTCCCAGTAAATAAATACCTTAACCCATACAACAAATCGACTTTAAAGAAGCATAGACTTAACCATACAAATAAAATTATTGCTCCAATTATAATATAAGCAGTATTATTTTTTTTAAGACTTACAAAATCAATATCTTTTAATAGTACCCCGCTTAAATAAAAAGGGAAAAATATAATTATTCTAGATAAATATAAGAAGTCCCCAATAGTCTGATCAAAACCAACAAAGCAAGCTAAAAGAATAGAAAAGATAAGTATGTACGTTTTATTTTGTTTCTCAATTATCTTCAATATTACAGTATATGCTGCAAGGGCAAACATAAACCATGAAATTCCTCCATCCATCAAAAGGAAAAATTCAACGCTTACAGTCCCCAATAATCTTTCAACTATTGCAGAGCACATTTTATACGCAAAACCTATACTTATAAAAAATATAGCTTTCTCCGTGGTATTCACACTCTTATGAAATATTCCTGATATAAATATAAACAAAGGAATATGGAATGAGTAAATGAATAGAAATATACTATCATACACATATGAAACATCAGTAAATTGATCTGCAAAGTGGCCAATAACTACACAGGTTACAAGAAAAAATTTTAAATTATCCCATAAAGCTATTCTCTGTTTTACCATTTTATCTCCTACTTTATACCTTATTTATTTTTTTAATATAACCTCTGCAAAATCAGAATTACCTCTTTTTATAAATTGGATTTTCTTTCCAATTATAATTTGTATTAGGAGTTTTAAAATCCTCTCCATATAAATGGTTTAAATACTCTTCTGAGTTACCTGGGATTTTTACTATTGTGTTTTTAAAATTACACTCTTCTACTCCATTAAATGGCAATTCATAGTGATAAACTTCGTATCTTGTTGGGTTTCCTAAAGCATTAGTCATATAAAAAAATTGTATCTGAAGAAATCTTATTATTATCTTTTTTTATAAAGGATAAAGTCTACATTTAGACCTTTATAATTATAAGATAACTCTACTAAGTTTTTTTATCAAAAATAAAAATTCTTTTGTTCTTTGGAAACCTTGATTCAACAATTCTTTTTCTACTACTAGAAAAATCATCATAGTCAGGAATTATTATTCCAAAAATCCATATCTAAATCATGATTTATAAAAATCTCTCTCTATAATAACCTAGTAACGTTCCAAAATCTAACCAGATATCATATTTTTTTAATTCAGAGCTATAAACAATATTTAATATTTCTTCGAAATTCTCTTTTAATAATTTACTTCTAGTAGAATCTAATTCAATATTAGCTTTTTCATTTAATTTTTTTATAAGAGGAAGCTTTTTTACAACATCCTTCTTGTCCCCTAAAAGACTTGCCAAACTTCTCTTAAGCCACTGTAACATACTATTTCTCCTTTTTTATATATGCAACAAAATCATCGTGTTGTACCCTTTTTTCAACTGGTGGTATTTCCATATAATCCGAACCATAAACTGACGTTAAGATATGATCATATTCTCTTGGAATGTAATATTTTCTATCTTCAAATTCATATTCCATTACATCATCTAAAGCACTATTTTTTATTTTAGTACTAGTACTCTTAGACTCCATTAGATAATCTATATATTCATTCTCTTTAGCCCCTTTAGCACAGTCATTAATTTTTTTATTCCAGTTTTTCACTCTTGTTAGTCTAAAAATTAGCAATAATGCATATCTAATTATATTTTTTTTATTCCAGCATTTTTATTTCTTATACCATATAAAGTATATACCGATAAGCGGCGATATGTATCCAATTTACTCATCTCTTTATTAACATCTTTATAATTGTCAAATGGAAAGACATCAACACATATACCTAACTCAATATCATTGTTTATATAGTTGTTCTCATATACTGTCCTACTATCATACACTCTATAAAATGGATATGGATATCTTGAATCATTTTCCCAAGAAACAACTTTATAAACACTATCATTATCTTCTAGAATTGCTTTATATAATTTATCATATTGATCTCTCTTAAGAGAAATATCAATATCATCATCCCAAGGAATAAAACCTTTATGTCTTACTGCTCCCAATAAGCTGCCATAAGCTAAAGAATAATTAATTCCCTCTCTTTCACATATTTTATGAATATAATCCATAACTTCTAGTTCTTTTTCTTTTACCTCATCAGAGTTTAATTTTTTATACTGTTCTTTATCTTCTCTAATTACAGTATAGTAATATCCTGCCATTAAAAAAATAGTATTATACCTAGAAGAGAGATTCCATAAAATGTTGAACTTAGGAATAAGTTAGATATTAATATTACAACCAATATCAATGATATAGAAAGCAATTCTTTATTTACTTTTCCTTCTTTTTTATCCCTATATAATTTTTTTGCCATTGAACTGAAGAATGCGAAGACAAATATCCCTACAGAAATAAAACCTGCTAATCCATTATAAAATAAAATTTCTAAGTACCCATTATGAGTTAGATAATGTTGTTTAATAATATATTCTTCTGAATTAATCTTCTTACCAATTCCATACCAGTTTCCACCTGAATAGCCAAAGATAGGTCTTTTAGGAACAAATGAAATTGTTGATTTCCAGATAGCAAACCTATTGTTAGATATGTTTTCTTCACTTGTATCAGTTCTTTCAAGTGAAAGATTATTATCCTTATGCGAATTATTATTATCTTTCTTAATATTTTTTACTTCTTGCGCCTCTATCTTTTCTTTATTAAAGTGTAAATATTGTTCACTTGTGACATTTACCGCTTTATAACAAAATAGAACTGCTAAGATAGTTAACGCCACTCTTATTAGAGATTTAATATTCCCTTTTTCATAAAACACTACTATCGCATAAATTACCGATGCTAAAACTAAGCAAATAAATGCTGTTCTTGAACCTGATAGAACTATATATATAAAATTTAATACAATAGCCACTATGCTTAACTGCTTATATCTTTTCCCTAAATTATTCATATTAAAAAATAGGAATATGATTACGATAAGTGAAATAAGAGATAGATAATTTGGACTGGCTAAAATACCAAACAATCTTGATTCTACAAATCCTTGTCTAATCCATAATCCCTTATAATCGTGAACTCTATAACCTTTTAACAATACAAACTGTATCAGAGAAACTAATACCCCTACAGTATTAAAAAAATTGTTACTGTATAAAAGAATAAATTATAAATTCTTTTTACTCATATTTTTTTCCAATTCTACAAACATTGGAAATATTGTTAAAAAAAGTAAATATAGAATATAAGTGTATTTTTTTCATATTAGTTGAAAAAAACCATATGAAATTACTAAAACGCTAGTTATTAAATTAAAAAAATAAAAAAATAACAGTAAATACTCTATAGTTTTAATTTTTTTAAATAAACTTTCTTTATAAATAAATTGTATGTCGCTAGTAACACACCAAATATAGTCATAACCCCAGCAACTATCTTATTAGCGGAGATGAATTGTAAAGGGACTATTAGTCCGCACATACAGTAAACTGCGACTATTAATATAAATATACAATTTATCTTACTATAATTCTTTTCTATTGATTTTAACATAAATTGTCTAATATCCTCTTTTCTCTATTAATTTTCTATATAGATTTCTGCTTAGTAATAGAGCTATAAACCCTATTTTTTTCTTCCTTTTTGTAAATAATGGATCATTTAAGATATCTTTACGATGATTTTTTTAAATACGATATCAACTTATTTTCTAACTCTTTATCATTATAATTATCATCTAATAATAGTCTATCCAACACATAAAAATATGCCCAATTCATTCTAGTTTGAGCTACATCTTTTAATTTTGGATACTTTTCTAAAATAATATTACTATTTTGTTCATAAGCTTCTATTACATTTAAAAATTTTGTCGAGAATTTTTGAGTTGTAATACTATTTTCTCTATGAACATAATAATATTTCTTCTCATTTGTTGCAACTATTTTTTCGCATTTATCCAATAGTTTTATCATTATAAACGCATCTTCAGCAATTTTCCCTACTTCAAATTTTAAGTCTGTAAACAAACTTTTTCTATACAGCTTGTTAACTGCTGTAACAGATAATATTTTTGCTTCCATTACCATTTTTATAGCTTGCTCTGAGCTTAATTTCCAGGTTTCTTTATTTGTTACCTGTGCTTCAGGAGTATTATTATAAACATCATAAAGGGCACACATAGATAAATTTGCATCAGTATCATTTAGATTTTTCAGTAATACTTCATACATATCGCTATCAATGTAGTCATCACTATCAATAAATCCCACTAAATCAGATTCAGATTCATCTATCCCTCTATTTCTAGCATCTGATAAGCCACCATTCTCTTTGTGGATTACTCTAATACGCTCATCTTTTTTTGCTAATTCATCACATAATTTTCCACTATTATCTGTTGAACCATCGTTTACTAAAATTATTTCTAGGTTTGTATATGTTTGATTAATTATAGAATCTACACAACGTTCTAAGTACTGTTCCACATTGTATACTGGAACAATTACACTAATTTTTTCGCCCATAATATTCCCCTTTATATTTAATATAACTATTTTCCATATCAGTTATTACCGCATCATGATGTGGTACTTGTTTCTCTTTTGGAGGTGGTGTCATATAATCACCAAAAGCTGTTTTCAGATAAATGTCATACCCAACAGGAATTGGCATTTTTGTATTTTCAAAGTCAATAAAAATATTATCATCAAATGCTTCAATCGGATATTTTTTCTTCATATATCCTGGACCTGTACAAAGCTCAGTTATACCATCACTTTCCTCTCGAGTATATTTAGTCATTTCTCGTTCAGCTTTTTTCCAAATTTTATAACGTAGTGCTTTTGGAGTAAGGCCTAGTAAGATTGCACTACCCCACTTCATAATAGCACCATGTTTTTCTGGAATAGTCTGTGCACAAAATAGTGAGTAAATTAATGCCCAGCGCACTTGTTTTTTTCTACTAGTTTCATCTTTTGGATAATAGTCCAAAGGTATAACATCAAGTGCTAATCCATGAGGCATATCTAAGTCTTGTTGATATGGTTTAATACATGTTGTTTGAGTATCTCTTATCGTGATAAATAAGTTTCTATCTACAAATTTAGAATCACTTTTAGATAAAAAGTACTCTTTTTTAGCATATTTATTCCATAATTCAGGTAGTTTTTCATAATCTTTTCTTGGCATAAAAAAGTCTAAATCATCATCCCACGGGATAAAACCTTTATTTCTTAAACCACCTATTGCTCCACCTCCGCAAAGGTAACAAAGTAAGTCATGTTCACGACAAAATTCTACAAAATATTCAGCCATTTCTAAACTTTTATTTTGAATTTCTTTTAAACTACTCACCTATAACCTCCGCTACTACTTCTTTAAAGTTTTCAACAATAACCTTAACATCTTCATCACTTAAACGAGTATGTAGTGGTAAAGTTACTTCATTCACAAAATAATCATAAGCATTTGGATAGTCATTAATATCAAAACCTAAGTTACTATATGCAGTTAATAGTGGTAATGGTTTGTAGTGTACATTACAGCTAATTCCACGTTCTGCCATTTTTGTAATAATTTCACCACGTTGCTCATAAGTAGCACCTTTAATATGTGTAATATATAAATGTCCTGAAGATTTATAAGTATCTGTATAATGTACTAATGGCACTACTCTAGTTCCTTCAAAGGACTTATTATATTGTTCTACTAATTCTACTCTGCGCTCTAGTAATTTTGGATAACGATCTAGCTGAACTAAACCGATAGATGCCATAATATCAGTCATATTACATTTATAACCTGGTATAACTATGTCATATTCCCATGAACCTGCTTTTGTTTTAGCTAAAGCATCTTTAGTTTGACCATGAAGAGAATATATTTGAAACTCTTTATATAGTTCTTCATTATCAAAATTAGGATTTTCTTTCCATGTTACACTTCCACCTTCAGCTGTAGTAAAGTTTTTAACCGCGTGGAATGAGAATGTTGTAAAATCAGCTACTGCCCCTACTTTAACACCTTTATAAACACTTCCTAATGCATGAGCTCCGTCAGCTACTACTGCAATACGTCCTAATTTTTCTTGGTATTCACTATTTGCTTTAAATAATGATTTTTTCGCATTTACTACTTCAAAAATTTTGTCATAGTCACATGGAATCCCTGCTAAATCAACCGGAATTACAGCTTTTGTTTTTTCAGTTATCGCATTTTCTAATGCTTCATAGTCCATTTCATGACCATCTTTTTGAATATCAACGATTACAGCTTTCGCCCCAACATGATAAATAACACTACATGATGCAGTGTAAGTCATCGCAGGTACGATAACCTCATCACCTTCACCAATACCTAGTACTCTTAGCACTAACTCTAAGGCAGCTGTTGCTGAATTTAAACACACTGTTTTAGGTGTTGTAGTAAATTCTGATAATCTTCTTTCTAATTCTTTTGTTTTCGGTCCTGTTGTTATCCAACCTGATTTTAAAGTATCAATTACTTCATTAATCTCATCTTCTGATATATCTGGTGGTGAAAATGGTATATTATATTTTTTCATTTCTAACTCCTATTTTATAACCGCTAAAGCAGTTCTTATCATTATTTTAATATCATTTATAACACTAAATTCTTTAATATATTTTAAATTATATTTCATCTTATCTGGTAAATTTCTTCTACGTAGATATCGTCAATACTTCTACCGCTTCCTTTATACTTCTCAATAACTTCATCTTCATCTTTATATTCTATACTAGCTGGAGATGTTATTCCCGCAGGAAGAAGTAGTGTTGCATTCATTTCATCCGTATAACGATTTACATATTTAGCAACTTCTGGGCGAACACCTACAAAGCACATGTCCCCAATTAAAACATTTATTAATTGCGGGAGCTCATCCAAGCGTACTTTACGAAGTTTATGCCCTACTTTACTGATGCGCGGATCATTTTGCTGGGTAACTGCAGCCCCCATCTTATCAGCATCTTTTACCATTGTTCTAAATTTAAAAATCCTAAAAGTTCTACCATATGTAGTTATTCTCTCCTGCCTATAAAAAACAGGCCCTTCACTATCTAATTTTATCCAAATAGCGATTCCTAAAATAATTGGAGATAATGGAATAAGCAAAAGTAATGCCAAGACCTTATCAAAAAACAATTTTAAGAATAAAGACACTTTCTTTTTTTGTATATTTTCTCTATATTTCTTTACTATTTCTGTTTCAAATCGCTTATCAACGTTCATTGTCCACCCTACAATGCCACCTAAAGATGAATATCTCAATAAATGGCTACTTCACTCTAAAATAAATATAATTTTTATCCCTTTATTATACCATATTTTTTTATAGAACTAAAGAATATATAGAGATAATTTTATATAGAAAACCTTTACCTATCAACCTTTTTAAAAAGAGTTACGAAGAAAATTATTCCTTCGTAACTCTACCTTATTAATTTTTTATTTTTCTTTTCTAAAACGTAAAAGTAATCCCGCAATCGCAAAAGCTCCTACTAAGCCTAATAGGCTTGATGAAGTAGTCATACCTGTATTTGGTAATTGTTTTTTCTTCTCAGATTTTTTTACTTTAGTTACTTCTTTCTTAGTTGAAGTTGGAGTTGGTTTTACTTCAGGCGTTGGTGTTGGCGCCGGTTTTACTTCAGTTTCTAATACATATTCATAAACAACGTGAGTTGAACCTTCTTTTAAAGAACCACTCTCTGCAGCAGATGTTGATGAAGTACCAACAAGAACATAATTTTTACCATCGACAGTGATTTTTTGAGGGCGTTCATTACTATCTTCTCCAAGATTATAAGTAATTAGCTCTCCATTTGAATTATAGATAGGTGTTAATGCAACCTTTGTATAAGTATCTTTAAGTTGTTTATTCGTACCTTTAATTACATAATCAACAACTACATCTCCTTGGTATAATGCAGAAACATCTTGGTCAGCCATGTCCTCTTTTTCAGATATATAATACGTTACCGCTGGATTAGCTCTTAAGCTAAATATTTCAGCATAGTGGAAAAATGTTTTTATATCAAGATTTGTGTCTTCTGGAATATTAGTCCAATCACCATTATTTGGCGTAATATAAGTGCTAGGATTAGTCACTGATTTTATTAGATGTCCATCTTTTACATAACTATCATCTATCGATGAAGGATTTTCAAAACGAGCAAGCCCTTTGCTTCCTTCTTCAGCAACAAAAGAGTGATTTGGATACTCTTCTAAGTTTTGTGCACCTGTTTCATATCCTTGAACTCCACCTTCTTGGCTTGCTTTCCAAACCATTCTAGCGTCAATTGGTAAATATTTAATATTTTTCGCGATTTCAAAAGGAAGTGTGATTTCAACTCTAACAGCCTGACTCTTATCAAAGCTAGCGTATAGTGCATATGCAGCAATTTTTCCATTTTCAAGAGAGGCGTAATCATCCTTACTTCTATTAACTACATATGGTTTTTTCCCTGCAGCAAGCTCCTCAGAAGTTGGTGTATCAAAAGTATTCTCTCCACCTTCCATTGTATCGTCATAAGAAACTTCTTTCATCGGCTCATTTACAGTCACTGGATTACCTTGTGAATCTCTAGTTCCTATAAGCGTAAAGTTAACTATTGCACCCTCAATTTTAGGAACACGAATTAGAACATCACTTACTGTTTGACCATGATCACTTGTATGCATTCTTTGAAAAGCAACTGTATATGGATAAGTTACACTTTTTCCATCTTTACTTAGTGTTGCATTTTGTCCCTCGACATTAACATGACCACCTTCGTTAATAATATTTTGTTTTGGCACGTCACACTTAGTAATAATTTTATCTTTATTATTAGTTGCTACTTTATTACTAACCGCTGTAGTATTTTCAGAAGTATTAGTAGCCTCTACATCAGCTGCATTAGCTTTATCTCCACCAACAAGTGCAAGACTAGTAGGTATAGCTGCACACATTAATAAATATTTAATATTTTTTTCTCCATAAAAATATTTTTCTCCTAATTTATTTATTATTAAAACATCTCCATATTTCACTTGTTAAAAAAATACGAACTTTTTTTAAAATTATCTACAATTAATTATAATACTTAAAATTTAAAAAAATCAATATTTTATCTGTTAACATCAGTAAATAAAAAAATAAAAAAAGAATAGTTCCTAAAAAAACTATCCTTTTTAAAAACTTTAAAAATTCGCTATATACATATTCTTGAACATTAGAAAAGTCAGTCATAAAGCAATAAATTATTATTCCCATAATTACAATATAGAAAAAAATGCCATCCAGAATATAAGTCTATGTTTATCATTAATTTTATTTTTTTTAAGTTTATAAAGATCTCTTTCAAAATCAATCCATCCTCTCCAACCTAAATGCATTGCATCAAACATGTAGTATTCTTCATATTCTTTATTTGAATAATCCATTACTTCTATATTATTATTTTGAGCAATTTCTTTTATTTTGTTATAGGCAACTTGGCGTGTTGCACTATCTATACCTGTATAATCACTCCACTTCCCATTAGCCGGAAGAATAGCAAACTTCATCTTAATATTTAAGTCCTTAACTATTGATAACAAAATATCTAAGTCCTCATATTCTTTAGAATCATCATACTTAGTGTTCTTTGAACTATTTTTTAATTGATCATATTTTTCTCTTATGTACTTATCGTAATATATGTTATCAATTTGATAGTCATTGTTATTAGCTTTTTCTATAGCTTCACTGGTAACTTGCTCTTTTAATTGTTCCCAATTATAGTTCGGTGTCTTTTCACCACTCATAGGATAATTTTCCTTACCTTTATTCCTATAAAAACTATATTTATTTTTAAAAGAATGTATATAATTATTTAGCTTTAGAAACTCTCCTGTAATAACATTACCCTTACCTTCTACAAAGTATCGTTTATAGCTTTTATACTTATCATTCAGCTCTTTATTAGTAGTTGAAAGTTCAATTACCCTATTAATAAACTTTTCTTTAGTTTCTTTACTAATCTTATCATTAGCCATAGTATTATAGACATGTTCGTCAGAAATTCTAGATAAGAATGCATCTTTTAATATTCCATTTTTATTATCGAACCATTGAATCGATTGAATCATAACTATTTCGTTATTTCTAACATCATCACCAATAGATCCTAAAGTAGCTGCATGAATAATATTTTGAGAATTACCTACACCTACCTGCATAATATTGAAGTCTCCATAGTTGAAAATTTTCTTTGGATGATAGTCTTCATTTATAGTAGTTGTCAACTCTGATGAACCTAATAACAACACTGTATTAGGTGTCATATTTTCTAATATCATATCCTTACTTTTATACTTCTCATAAGATGTATTGTAACGCATGCTATTGTCATTAACTTTATAGTAATCTTCGATTTTCTTTATATATGTTTTATCTAAAATAAAAAGTGTTATTAATACCAAAATTATTGATATTAAAAATGCCCTTAACTTTATCATTTTTTTATTATTTCCTATTTTCTATATATGAAATTACCTTATTTGGTGTGTCTATCTCTTCATATGTTACTTCTGTCGGCGCTATACTTAAACCAAATATCTCTTCGATTCTCACTAACATTTCAACGAACGCTAGTGAGTCCATTAGACCTTCTTCTTTCATATTTATATCTAAATCTTCTCTAACTACATCATCTTCACAGATTTCTTCCAACATATCTAATACTTGTTCTTTTACCATCTTTTTATTCTCCTCTAAATAAATTATTTATTTAATAAAGTCATCAATATTTTATATGGTTCCCCTGAAAAAATATATAAACCAAATATTACTAAGTTTATAGTTATAAACCAACTACATACTTTATACCATGCTTTATTTTTATTTTTCTTATAAAATTTACTCTTCTTCTGATAATATTCAAATCCCGCCATAAGTATACCATGGTAAGCCCCATAGACAATATAGCTAATTGTTAAACCATGCCAAAATCCCATTAAAAGCATATTTACCATATAGGCATACATTGCAGTATTCAATCGTTTTTTAAATCTTTTCTTTTTCGTGGCCTCCATAAACACCCTAGAGAAAACAAAATCTCGCAACCATGTTGAAAGTGTGATATGCCATCTATTCCAAAAGTCTTTTATATCTATACTTAAAAATGGTTTATTAAAGTTCATCGGCGTCTTTATACCAAGAATATTACTACTACCTACTGCCATTAAACTATACCCTGCAAAATCAAAGAATAAATATAATGTATATAAATACATATATTTTATTGAATAATCTAACGAACCAAAATTAGAAAGAGTTACTAAGTAGTGATAACTATAAGTTGATAATACAACCTTATATAATAATCCCAATACCACTCTATACACTCCTACTCCTGCAAGTTCTAAATACTCATCTCTCGGCATTCGTTCTTTAATATCTACCATAAATCTTCGGCTTCTATCTATTGGACCAGAACTAACTGTCGGAAAAAATAATAGAAACTGTATGTAATCTATTATACTGATTCTCTCTTTAATTAATCCATCAGATATTTCTATCATAATTTGTATTGTTTTAAAAGACATATATGATATTCCAATAAACGCAAGTAAATGCCAATGAGTTAACGCAAATACTTTATTTATTATTAATGGAACTACAGATAAGAACACGAAAATCTTCAAGTGTTTTGCATCTCGAGTTCTCTGAGCTATTAAAACTAAGATATATTGATAAATAATAAACCCTATTAAATAGCTTAACATTAATGTTTTTTTACCATAAATTACTATAGCAAAAATAACAGACAGTGTTAGTATATAATATTCAGTTCTTTTTCCCTAGATAGTTTATTATAAAAACCAATTACTAAGGCTAGAATTAAGAAAAAGAAAAAAATTCATTGCCTTCAAAGTAACTCATACTACACTAACTCCTTTAACTTTTTTTCTTATCAATTTTACCATTATTATTAAGAGGCATCTCTTCCAAGAATACAATTTTTTTCGGTATCATATATTCTGGAATCAGTTTTTTTAATTGTTTTTTTATTTCTTTCGTCACTTCAAAACGTTTTTCAATTTTATCACTATAAACAATAAAAGTTGTTAAAGATTTAACCTTACCATTTTCATAATTAGGTAGAGTTGCTGCCTGACGAATCTTTTTATTTTTTAATAGATTATTATCTATGTCCTCCAACTCTATTCTATGACCATGTAGTTTAACCTGAAAGTCTATTCTACCTTCACAAAATAACATATCATCTTTAAAATAACCTAAATCTCCTGTTAAATAGCTTCTTACTTCTTTTCCATCTAGTACGTCTACACCAAATTTTTCTTGTGAAAGCTGCTCATTTTTAAAGTATCCTTTTGCTACAGTATTTCCAATTATAGCTATCTCACCTTTGCCTTCACTATCTACATTTTTTAATTCTACTTTTGAGCCCCATTTAACCTTACCTATCGGTAGATTTTCATAATAGTTTTGGACTATATCTTTAGTAACTTCTAACCAAGTAACCATTACTGTTGATTCTGTAGGACCGTATGTATTAATTACCTGCGCACCCGGGAAATTCTTGTGAATCTTTTCTACTGTTTGAGCAAATAGTTTTTCTCCGCAGAAAATAAATTGTTTTACTCTAGGCATTAGTGCTTGATTAAAGCTTTTATCCATAAAGCACATCTCGATAAATGAAGGGGTAGATATCCATATTATCGCATTTGATTTATTTAATTCTTCAAACATAACTTTGAAATCTTCTTGGTGTTTTTTATCGATTTGTACCAAAGAAGCACCTAAGTATAAACTTGGCCATAAAGACATCACCGAAAGATCAAAAGAAAATGGTGGATGCCCAAGAAATACTAACTCATCATTTTCATTATAATAACCTGTATACCAGTGTAAAAAGTTGTTCAAATTATTATATGTTATACAAACTCCTTTTGGTTTACCTGTACTTCCAGATGTAAATATTATATAAAAAATATCTTCTCCTTTTACATAATATTCCTTAGAGATTCTTTTTTCAGTATTATTTATTATTTCTTTCGCCAATTCTACATTTATCAATTCTTTAGATAGTTCTATATCTTCAGTAACTAATACTAATTCTGAATCAACTGTACGAACTATCTCATCCACTCTCTCTTGCGGAGTATTTATATCAACCGGACAAAAAGCTCTTCCAGATTTAACACAAGCTAGAAAGAAAACTAGCATGAATGGATGTTTATGCCCATATACTACTATCGGATTTTTATTGTCCCCTAATTTTTTTTCTAAATAAACAGCTAGCTTATCAGAGTACTCAATTAGAGTCTTATATGTTAGATTTTCATTTTTGTATATATTATTAATATACACTTCTTTTAAACTATCTTTATACTGATCTAGTTTTTTTCAAAAAAATTAAGCTCACAAATCCTCTCCTTGAATTTTTTTATAACTAATATTATACCACTGATAGTTAAAAAAATTACATTGTATTTTTTTATCATATTATTATTTTTTTGTTAATATGAGAAATTATATATATAAATAATAAACTTGTTTCTCATATTTTTATATAAAAATTTTTTTCCTGTCTAATAAACAAATAAGAAGGTAGCTCAATTAAGCCACCTTCTTATTTGTTTTCTTTCCAAGTAAAAATGGAAAACTATTATTTATTATTTTCGCTATAACCTCACAGAAACATATCGCTAATACCAACTCAACACAAGTGACAATGTAATTATTTACAAATATGCCTGTATACCTAATTGCTAACTGCTCCATAATAATATCCAATATATATAAGACTATTGGAGAATGGTATGCATAATATATTAATGTATTTCTACCTATCTTCTCAAATATAGAAATCGATGGTAGGTTTTTAAATAATATTATACTTGCCCAAATCCCACAAAATGCCGCTATAAAGTACAATGGTATAGAGTTTGTTTGTTGATAGAATAAGTCTACACGCTTATTATATATACCAGATGCTAAACTTACCACAGCTACAGGTATAAAATATATTAGACTAAACCACTTGTTAATTACTTCCATATTTTCTCTAACAATATAACCTGTTAAAATAAATATAGCCGCAAAAGGTACTAAGTCGAAACTCCACACTAACCAGTATTCATTTATATACATCTCTTTTCCTAGTAATCCTAGTACAATCAACAATACATATGATAACATTAAACCATAATTATTTCTTTTATATTTTATAATTACATAACACACTAACTCCGCTAAAAAAATAAAGCATATAAGAACCAAAGTTGAAAAATATACATGTAATCTATCAGCTATAACTAATGCTTTAATAAAATGAATAATATCCATCTTCAAAAATATTTTTGCGGTTCAAATACTATTGATTGTATTAAAAAAATATCGAAATATTCATTAAAAAAACACGGTATTATAATAGTTTGTATTTTTCTTCTTTGTAAATTCAAAAAAATGAATTATATTTACTAATATTTAATGTCATACCCGATAAAAAGAAAAAAATAACGGTATATGAAATATATATAGCAATAATTTAACTTGACTTGGAGTATAAGACATATGTCCTAAAAATTACTAATATTATACAGATCGCCTTTAACATATCTATATATTTTATTCTTGTATTACTCACTCACGTCACTCCTTAAAACATAAATATTAACTTCTTCGTCTACCTTCTCTTGTAACATAAAATTAACTTCTTTATTATAATGCTCTTTAAACAATATTTTTACTTTCTCCATTAATCCTGATTTCTCAGGAAGCACAAATTTTATATTATCTGAATCTAGTGCACTAGACAATAGATTATTACTATCACTCACATTTAGATTATCTAATTTTTCTTTGTATTGCGGAGTGAAAGTTTGCCAATTTCCTAAAGTTAGCATATTTTTAGTAAGCTTATCTTTTTCTACAAAAACTTTACTAACATTTGGCTGACTATTAATAATATTACTATATCCTACGAAAATATATAAGTTTTTCTCATTATTTTTTAGTAGTTCATTATAAACCTTATTGTGAGGAAAACTCTGATGGACAAACCAGTATAAGTTATCAGTTCCATATTGAATGGTATTATTTAACATAATTAGGCTTAATACGCTAAAAATTATATTCTCCGTTCCTCTTAACAATCTATAATTTCTCTTTTCAAAAAAATATCCTGTAAATATACTATAAAAGCTAAAAAAATAAATATTATTATTAACGGAATATAGACTCTCTCTACCATTCTTTTGTCTTATTGATAATAATCCAATTAAAGCTATTGGCATTAATAATGTTAAATACCCATATATTCTTTTCGGTCTATAAAGTAAAAGGTATTAATACTATAAAAATAAATAAATACTTTTAATAACTCATTTGAAAAAAATTTGAACAATATTATTTTTTTTATTGATAAATCGTATTTTTTTGAATTATCTCTTATCTCATCTAACTTATCTAGCATGTCATTACTAAAAAAACATTTTTTTTCAGCAAATATCCATGCATTATAGCTTTCTAAATCATTTTTTTACTAATATTTTCACTTACTAGTTTATCCTTATATTCATTATAGTTCATCGCTGGATAATCTCTTATAAGCGTACTCTTATCATTCCATATAATATAATTTCCAACTTCACTATTAGTCTTTACAAAAATAAAGTTTGTCGCTATTACTAATGCAGTAACAATAGCTAAATACACTGTTTTTCTCTTTTTTTCTTATTTTACAATTAATTCATAGAGAATTATACCTAAAAAGCAGCAAAATAACACTCGCTATAATCTGTACACGTAGAGAAAAATCCTACAAAAAAATAATTATACTAGATAAAATAGTTTTTTTCTTCTTTATATAAAAAGTAGTACTCCTGATGTCGCCAATAAATAAGCAACTACCGAATAGGTAAAAGTATTTTTAATAATGTAAATTCAATTATTAGTATAATCACTATAAGTAAAAATCTTACATCTTCTTTTTCTTAATAAAAAAATAAATACTGAAAAAAACTTATACTATATGTTCCAACTAAAAAAATATAAAATAAATATTAATCATTGGAAGGATATTTTTGAATAAATACTAATATTTTAGTTAATACTATACCTATATACGGTAGCAGCATAGATTCGCCATTTATTATTGAATAATTTATCATAACATCATCTACAGCATGATAAATATAGCCATACTGCATTCTAAATATCCATACTACTAAAAGAGGCAATGCCAACGCCCCAAACGAGTATATCCATTTTTTTATCATCTATGTTCATTATCTCCTAAATTACAACTTTTCTTTTAAAAAATATCCTAGTTAAAAACGATAACATAGGACTCCTTACTAAATAGTACTATAAAACCAAATAAAATTCAATTGATTTTTAAAATCTTATCTCCTCTTTTCTTTGATAATTCACAATATCGTTTTCATAGTATTTACATAATTCTTTCATAGTATTACAATAGACTATAAGTAATCTGAAAGGAGAATTTATGTTAAAAGAATTTTTCAGTTATTATAAACCATATAAAAAATTATTTTCTATCGACTTTGGCTGCGCGATTTTATCAGGAGTCCTAGAGCTGCTGTTTCCTGTTGCGGTAAACAAAGTCATAGACACAGTCCTGCCAACAGGTAATTTTAAAACAATAATATTAGTTTGTTCACTACTTTTCGCACTTTACCTTTTTAGTATGACTCTTAACTATATTGTCGTCTATCTTGGTCACACTTTAGGAATTAATATAGAAACTGATATGCGCCGAAAACTTTTCGCACATCTTCAGAAACATTCTTTTGAATACTATGATGAGAAGAAAACAGGGGAACTGATGAGTAGACTTACTACCGATCTATTCGATATTAGTGAGGTTGCCCACCACGGTCCAGAAGATGTTTTTATTACTGTTATGAGTATTTGTGGAGCTTTTGTTCTTATGTGGAATGTTCATGAGCAACTAGCAATAGGAACTATTATCCTTATCCCAATTTTAGCTATTGGGTTGTCGATTTTTAATAAAAAAATGAAGAATGTTAATAGAAAAATCTATTCTCAGCTTGGTGAGTTTAATGCTGGATTAGAAAATTCACTAAGCGGAATTCGTGTTGTAAAAGCATTTGCTAATGAAGAATTTGAGAAAAAAATATTTGAAGGTATGATTCAAAACTATAGAAAAAACAAACTTGCATTTTATAAAACTATGGCCACTAGTAGTTCATTCAACTATGTATTAATGCGACTTATCACTCTAACTTCACTTGTTTTTGGTGCTTATTTCACTATTAAAGGTGAACTTACAACAGGTGAATTAGTAGGTTTTGTACTTTTAGCGAATACTTTTGTTAAACCTATCGAACGTATTAATACAATGGTAGAAATGTATCCAAAAGGTTTCGCAGGGTTCAAAAGATTTAATGAAGAACTAGCTAGAAAACCAGCTATTGTTGATAGTCCAAACGCAAAAGCGGCACCACACTTTAATGGAAATATTCATTATGACAATGTATCTTTTGAATATGATGATGGTCGTCCAGTATTAGAAAACATCAACCTTGAGATTAAAGCTGGAGAGATGGTTGCTTTTGTAGGACCTAGTGGAGCTGGTAAGACTACTTTAATCAACCTCCTACCAAGATTTTACGATACTACAAAAGGTTCAATATCTATTGATGGAGTTAATATAAAAGATTACACATTAAGCTCACTAAGAGGGCAAATAGGTACTGTTCAACAAGATGTATTCTTATTTAACGGAACTATTCGAGAAAATGTTCTTTATGGTAAATTAGATGCTAGTGATGAAGAAGTAGAACGCGCAATAGAGGCTGCAAAATTAAAAGAAGTTATAGAAGAGTTCCCTGAAGGGCTTGAAACTCCTATTGGTGAAAGAGGAGTTAAACTATCTGGAGGACAAAAACAACGCTTATCTATTGCTAGAATATTCTTAAAAAATCCATCTATACTAATATTAGATGAAGCAACTAGTGCCTTAGATACTCAAACTGAGCAGTTTATTCAAAATTCATTTGATGAACTGTCTAAAGGTAGAACTACATTAGTTATCGCTCACCGTCTAGCAACAATTAAAAATGTTGACCGTATTATTGTAGTTACTCCTGATGGAATAGTTGAACAAGGTACACATAAAGAACTATTAGAAAAAAATGGTCACTATGCAGAACTATACTATGCCCAATTTGGGAAATAACAAAAAAATCTAGAGTTGTATAAAACTCTAGATTTTTTATTTTTAACCGTTATTTCCAAAACATTTTTCGACAAGAGTAGAGATGTTCGAAGCCATAGTACCCATTTCTTTCATTCTTCCATCTAATGCTTCTATAGATTTCCCTCTATTGCTGTTTAATAACTCAGCGAAATCATTTGCTTGAAGCGCGATACGTTTCATAATTAAACCGATTGCTTTTTGACCTTTTACTACATCAGATAAAGTTGCATAGTTATAAATAGCTTCTTCTAAATATGTTCGTAATTGGGTTTTTAGTGATGATAAATCTCCACTTGTACTAACTATAGTACGCACTGTATTACTATAATCTTGTTCAATATCTCCAATAAACTTATCTACGTCTTTTATAGTTGAAGATATTGATATACTAGCTTCAACGGTTTGATAGTAAATTGGATCAGCTTTTTTATTTTCCTTAGGTTTATAATAAATATTTGTTGGAAATTCATTCTCAACCGCATCACCAGCAGCCTTGATATTAACTAACTCACTATATGTATTTGATATAGCAGATTTAGCAGTTGCTAAATAAACTGAAAATGCAGATACCATTTTATCTCCTAAAGTTTTTGTCGCATTATCCACTTGACTATCAAAGGCTTTTAGGGCTTCTAAATCATCAAAAAGATCAGATTGTTTAACAAAAGTATCGAAATCTGTAGGAACAGATCCTACCTGATAATTTCCCATAACATCAGTATTTGAACGCCAATTTTGTTCGATTGTTGTATCATTTTGCTTATGACTATTTGCCACAGCTAATACACTATCTCGCATACTAACAATACACTGTTCCATTTTATTAATATTATCTAATTCTACAGCCATTACATCACGAATAGGATTCGCAATACCATCTTCAAATTTAGAACGAATATTTTCACCTTTAAAAGTTTCACCTATACTACTCTTAAAGCTGTTTATAGTCGCCTCACCTTGATTTGCAATCGCACTTTTAGTTGACATTACGACTAATGATGATCCGCCTGTACCTGTAACCGAAGGATTATTATTATTTTGTGTACCTATAGAAGTTTGACTATTCTTTATATTTGATGTTGAAGTTATTAATGTTTGTAGTTTTCTTGTTACTCCATGATAATCCCAATGACTGCCGTCCTTGTGACACCACTCTCTGGCTCCACTAGTTCCTAACCAGTCAAATTGTCTAGAAAATTGATATGTACTATACTCTGATATTTTTGAAAAAGCAGATTTTTTATTTTCTAATTTTGTATAAAAATTATCTAGGTCTTTTATACTTTGAATTAACTGTATTTGTTCTAGATAACTAACTATTGATTGTTCTAAAGTTTGGGTACGTTGTGCTTTTCTAGATTCAACATTACTATTAGTTGATTCAGAAACTGTTAGAAGATTACGAATTTGAGCGATATCTACTAATAGGTCATTTAGATTAGCGGCTAAGCCAGACATATTCTCATAATTTATAACAATCTCAGTTGCACCGTCTGCATGAGGAACTAAAGAACTAACCATCAACCTATCTTTACCGAATTGTGCATCTAGCTTACCATCACGATCGACATCAATAGATAATCCATTATCTCTATTAAGCAATTCGGCATCAGCTTCATTTTTCGTTAAAGCTTCTAACTTAGCTACTTCTTCTGGTTTTTCCCAAGCTTGTACTTGATTAGAGTTTACATCTATTAAATTTCCATCTTTATCGAATCTATAGCCACCCCACATGTGAGTATCATTTCCCTCAACTATACGATTAAAGATCCATCGAGGAACTCCAAATTTATAAACATCAAAAAGATAAGGTAGCATATTCCCTTGACCTGGTTTAAGAATAGATCCATTAGGAAGGACTTCATCATATCTTCTAGCATCAATATTCTCTAGAGAATTTTTAACTCCTTTAAATTGATATACCTTACCTACCGTTCCTTGACCCTTGTTATATCCAAACCCTATCAGATCGTTAGAGTCTATGTAGTTATTAGTTTTACTATATAAAGCACTAACATTAGCCTTTTGTTCTGGTGTTAAAGTAGTATAAATATTGGGCCCTTGATAAATATTTACCGAATTAATTCTATCATAGTCTTTAACATTAGCTATTGCATATTGTACATCCATAGAACCAAGTGAATGTCCATATAAATTTATCTTGGCATTTGGATATTTCTCCATCATTTCCTTCAAATACGCTGCAGACGCTTCTAGTTGACCAGGCGCTTTACTTGATTGACCAGTCAAATTTCCTTTTATAATATTAAGAAACTCTGGTGCATCATTAAAAACCCAATCCCTACCAAATTCTTCAGCATTAGTGAAAAAATTAGATGGACTTGCTGATCCTTGATACATTATTGTTATTTCTTTTACTTGAGCACGCTCTTCTGCAGAAGCTGTTGGCGGTACTGCCTCTCTTCCTGTAGAAGTTTTAGTATAAGTGAATATTTGTTCTCCATTGTTTGTACGATTATTATTAGCATCTGATAATGTTCCTACATATTTTCCACTACCTGATGTTTCTAATGAATACCCAACTTTATGATTTTCATATTCCTGTTGAGCTATTTCTACATTTTCCTTATCTGTATATCGAGCCATTCTTTCCCCTCCAAACTATTCTGAAACAATTAACCTATTAATTTATTAAACTCCGGAGAGCGGCTAAGAGCACCAAACTCTAAGCCTTTCTCCTCAGAAAATAAATTAAGCACTGTTCCTAAGACTATATCTTCATCATCGTTAATAATAAATCTTAAGCTAATTCCACCCATAGGATTTACCTTTAAAACACTCTCATCTATCTTATATGTTTTAATCTTCCCATTAGGTGTTAGTGCCGCTTCATCTAGCCTTTTAAATAATTGTTCAGAAAGATCCTTTACTTCCTTACTCTCAACAATTTGTTTTAATGTTAATTTAATGTCTTCAGCTTGCATGTGTTTACCTCCTGTCTCCACTCTTATCCTTATACTTTATACTACCTATAGTTCATTATTTTTCTATAATTTGTACAGAATAGTAATTTTGTCTTTCTAGAATAAATCCTTCCGGAACTTTTGTATAAGGTTCATTAGATATAAATGCATATCGTGTATGGTCTTGATCAGAAATACGCATACCAATGTACACTTGCTCTACTACTTGTTTTGTCAGTTTTGTTATACTATCATAACTTGCAATTAATTCTTGGTGATATCCGATAAACACTGGTGTTATACCGTATCTACCACCTTCTTTAACGAATAACTTGAAGTCTTGTTCTAAAACTCCTGCACTTCTAAATACTGAAACAATATCTGGAATAACAATTATCCACTTAGAATAATTTCCTTTTGGATTATCTATACGTTTTTCAGATCATATATAATATTATTTACCGTCTCAGAAATATCCGTGCTACTTACATAACGTCTTGCCCCATTTAATTGAGAATGTAATACTTTCTCCGTTGGATCTAATAGTATAACATTGTAATCATCCTGAATTCGATCAATATTATAATCGAATAAATCATAATACTTCTCTACTGATAATGGATTGTCTGATGCTAATAAGATTGACTTATCTAGTGTAAACTGAGCTAGTTCACCAGTCTCATTATATAATCCCAGCACGAAGTTATTATTTTTATTAATAAATGGTTCTCTTTCTTCCATTGTCTTAATAGTGATTTTTTCAGGTAACATTGGGATTGATTTTGGACAATCACCATTCCAATACTCTGCCATATCTTTAGCTTCTTGTTTTACTTGTTCTATATAATCTACATAGCTATCGTATTTATACGGCTGTGCAATTTGGAAATGAATAATCTCATCGAACTTAACAACCGCTCGTCCCTTAATTTCCTCTAAAGGAATATTAGAACGACCAACAATTGCCGATAAATCACTATTATCAAATAAGAATAATGATATCTTAGTTTTGAAGTTTGCTTGTAATTGTAATCTCATCGCATTTACCCTAGATAAAGTAACTACAAGATACATTCCAAGAGAAACCCCATCCCTTGCTACCGTGCTTAACATATCGTTAAATGCATCTACATATTTAGTTTCTGCCATACCATCATAGCTATCTATAAATAGATATATAGATGGAATTTTTTCTTCAGCCACTTGGTTATATTGATTTAAGTTAACTACTCTAGCCTCTGATAAAATTTTCTTACGGCGTTTAATTTCTTCATTTAATCTACGAACAGATTTCATTATTTTTTCGTTTTCATCTAAAATAAAGTAATCTGCCACATGTGGAAAATCACTAAGCGATACTAATCCACTAGTACCAAAGTCATATAAGTAACAGTGAACTTGCTCTGGAGTATTTTTCCTCATTAAATCGATAGCCATATTTTGTAAGAATGTTGATTTTCCAAACCCTGGACTAGAAACTAGTAGTATATGACCGATATTTTTCATATCGAAGATTAATGGTGATTGTTCTTGTTTTTCCGGAATATCTTGGTATCCTATTAGAACATTCTCATTTTCTTTCTCATTATTCCAATATTCTCTAAAGTCAGTGTTTTGTAAATCACTAGCAAATATTTTTTCTTCTAATGGTGGTAACCATGGACTAGCTACTTTATCTAAGCCAGTTTTTTCAAATATTGACTTAGCTTCTTCAACAACTATATCCAATTCAGTTGGTACTGTTTAACTTCTTTTGTATTTGATAATCCACTTAAATCTTTATTAATTGGATTATACTGACCATTTTCCATTATTTCATAGATTGTTAAATCTCTATTGCTATCTTCTTCACCATCTTTAATATAATCAGCTCCACTCCATGCACTTTGGAATAATTCATATATTTCATTATTCCCAACTTGAAGATAAGCACGACCAGATTGTGTAATTTGTGCAGCATCCGGAGTTTTAATTATCTCACGAGAATCCGCTACATCTTGCACTTTCAAGGCTATTTTGAACTTAGAGTTTGACCAAATTTGGTCATTTACTACCCCACTTGGTTTTTGTGTAGCTAGTATTAAGTGTATCCCTAATGAACGACCGATACGCGCTGTTGAAACTAACTCTTGCATAAAGTCTGGTTGTTCTTGTTTCAACTCTGCGAACTCATCACTTATTATAAATAAGTGAGGAAGTGGTTCTGATACTTCACCTTGTTTAAATAGTTTCGTATATTGATTAATATGGTTAACATCATATTGCGCAAAGATTCTTTGACGCTTTTTAAGCTCTGCCTTAATAGATACTAAGGCACGATTTGCTTGGTTAGCATCCAAGTTGGTAATAGTTCCAACTAAGTGAGGTAAGTCAGCAAATAAGTTAGCCATACCTCCACCTTTATAGTCAATTAGTAAGAATGCTACTTCATAAGGGTGGTAATTTACCGCTAGCGATAAAATTATATGATTGAACTAATTCTGACTTCCCTGACCCTGTAGTCCCCGCTATTAATCCGTGAGGTCCGTGGGCTTTTTCATGAAGGTTTAGATATAATAAATCATCTCGACCTCTTACACCTAAAGGTACTGCCATAGTTTGATATGTTTCATTTATTCTCCAGCGATCTAACATATTTAAATCTTCTACCTTAGAAGCACCATACATTTCTAAAAATGTTATAGAGTTCGGGATAGAGTTTCGTAATGTTTCCTCATGATTAATACCTGCTAAGTTTCTTGCGAAGCTTTCTTTTTCCTCCAAGCTTATAGGTGGTAGTGGTTCAAAGACTTCATCAACAAATTCCCCTTTTTGAAGTATTAATGTTGCTTTCTTCTCACTACGATAATCCACTACAGTTTTTACATGTTCTGGTAGACTTTCAATTACTTCATCTACAAAGACAAAACTAATACCTATACCAGTTAAATCTTCATAAATATGTTCCATAATATTATGTCCTAATAATAATGTTAAATCAGTAATAATTACTACATAATGTGGAATATAGACTTTTTCTTTATTTCCTTCTGACTTTTGACTCGCATCTAATTTTCTATCTTTAATTATTTGATAAAGAGATGTAAGCAGTTGGTCACGAGTTCTTTGATCATATACAAACCCACGACTATTAAAAGCCTTTATTTTATTGTGAGGTAGCCACTTACTCCACTCCCACAGTTGTTTTTCCTCTTCTCTAAAAATAGTTATAAATTGAACATCATGATAACTTTGGAAAGCAGCTATCTGCATTATTAACTGTTGAACCTGTTCAATAACTACTCTTCTCGTTCCGATATATCCCATAGGTACGTGAATATCGTTTTTTACCGCAACATCTTTAATAACTTTATAATAATCTAATAGGTTATTTATATCTTGGTCTACTTCAACTTTAACCTTTGTCGTTTCAGACTTATTATATTCTACGTTGAAGCTAGGTTCTACTTCACCTTTTCCTAACTTATAAGTTAAGAAGTCGAAATAATAAGGTGTTTTTTCATAGATTCTTCTATCGACATTTTTTGTCATACTTAATATATTAGAAACATCTGGATAATGATAAGTTAAAGATTGTTTTTGTTCTTCAGCATATTTTGCTAATTCAATATATTTTCCTTGAAGATATTCTTTATAATCTTGAACCTTTTTAATTTGGCGCTCTTTGTAATTTTTCTTATCTGATACATATCCATGTAATGAAGTGATAATAGTAACCACTGACATACCGAACATCATAATCATCATCGCTCCGCTAGATGAGTATATGTATATTAACACCGTAAATAAAACCATAGAAGCAGGCATTAATAATAGTCTTAGTAGCGACTGACGAGTTGGGTCTTCTTCAGTCGGAGGTGTTCCTATAATTATTCTATCCGTCGGTTCTCGAAGAATAATCCTTGGTGAACGATGGAATTCCTTCGCTCTGTCTTCTTGTTCATCTTGTTCAAAAACTATTAAATTAGTACTAACATTAAAGTTACTTGCTAATGCTAATGATTTATTTGGATAACAATACTTAATCCTTCTTCGAATACTAAAACATCATATTCCTTTAACAAAGCTGAATCTTTTTGCCTTTCACCATTCAAATAAAATGAGCCATTTGTTATGATCTTAGTCTCTTCGTCATAGCTAATTAGCATATCTAAATTACTATTTTCAATACAGATATCTGCACCATCTTTTTGACCAATGAAAATATTATTTTTATCAACTAAATAGTATTTCTCAGGTTTTAGTATGACTAATTTAAATACTATTTGATTTACTTTTACATTATACGAACCAAAAGAATACTCTTTATTATCAATTACTACTACATCATTTTTTACTTTTACAACGACTTTTTCAGGTAGTTCTTCTAAATAAATATCACATGTATCTGTGCCCCCAACAACATATTTTCTGCCGGGATACAGTGTGAAATTATTATCTTTATACATAATATATACATTCATATAGTTTCACCACCTTACTTATTTTTTATCACTTTTCTTTTCTGCATTTTCATCAGTAGGAACATATTTTTTCTTAAGCTCTTCTAATTTAGTCTTATAATTGTTTAGCTGCTCTGTTCTCTTTTCTGAAGAAAGGTTAGGGTCGCGTTGGACCTCATCTATTTTTTTAGTTAATCCATACATTAATAATTGTGGATCATCTAAGAAGCTGGCTACATCAATAGCTTCATCTATTTTAGCTTGCCCAATTAGAACCCAGTAGCGTAAATAATCTGCATTAGATTGATTATTAATTTTTAATAATTGTTCTTTTTGTTTAGCACTTAGCGGCTCTGACTGAATAACTGAGTACGCCACTATATATTTATCATCTTGGCTTAATGACTTGCTATCTACTTTTTCACTAGTTTTTATTACATTAGAGTAATCTTTATTTATAAATGAAAGTCTAATATCTAACAGCTTATTTTTATTACCAACTGTCACAAAAGACATATACCCTACTGTTCCACCTAATATTACTGCAATCGCTGCAGTACTGATGAAACCAAATTTCAGGAAATTCATCCTTTTCTTTGTAATTCTAGAATAGTTCTCTAAGTTTTTAGCCTTTTCTTCTTTATATTCTTCTGAGAACTTTTCAACTACTTCATCTAAAGTGTTTAAATTAGCGATATACTCACCTAATAAATTACCTTTATAAAATTCTAAACCACCATTTACTAATTTTTCGTAATCCGCCTTATCATCTAATAACGCAACACTCATAGCTTTATATATTTGCAAAAACTTATCGTATGTTATTTTCTCATAAGGATAGACCTGATTCACTATTCCTCTATGTACTAGTAATGGCAATCCATCTCTTGTAAAAACTACAGAATTTGTATCAAAATTATATGTGTAATTTGTATTTTCTACACCTGTATATACTTCCGATAAATTAATAAGATATCTTAGTTTTTCTTCTAAGATTAATGTCTTAACATAATCAAAAATCTGTATAACTTTCTTTTATAATACTCGTTATACTGACAGTACTTTCTTCTACTTTTACATCAGTATCCACAAAATAAGGAACTTTTGACTTCAATAAAATATATGCAATTTCCTTATTACCTTTTATTTCTTCTTTTTCAAGTTCAACAGTATACTCCATGGTCCCTCCATTTTTTTCTATAATTTCTCTACTACTAATAAACTTCCATTTCTTACATACTGTGAACTATAAAAAAACTAAAGCTCGTTAGTATAACATTAAAAATTTTCTACTCTTATACTTGGATTTTTTTAATTTCAAGTGGTAGTCCATAAGACTCTACAATAATTTTCAATAATTCTTTTTACAGTCATATTATTAGGTACTCTTATATCAACTACCTTATCTATATATTTTCTAAAATCTAAACTTATATCAATATATTCTGTATTCATTATTGACCTCTCTTCCTAAATACTCCCCTATAAATAGATACCATCATTATTATAAAACCAGCAATAAGCAATAATATCATATTCCAATTTACCGCTTCTTCTTTACTTTTCAGTGCTATTTTTGATTTCTCCCTATCAAGTTTGCTTTCATTAAGTAAAAACAAATGTTTCGTGTAATTATCCTCTACAGATTCTTTTTTCATCTCAGTATCGAAGATAAGAGCCTTATCTTTATTATAAGATACAGACTCTTCCTCCTTTATTTGTGAAATATTTTTTGTTACCGCATCATTAAATAATTTGGATAGCTCGGTCTCTTGTTCAAAATAATAATCCTCAGTTTTATTATTTTTTTTAGTTTCAGCATCAATTTTTAATGATCCATCTTCTGCTTTTGCAACTTGATTAAAAGATACAGCACTTGTTAACATAAAAATTATTACAAATACTTTTTTCATCTTTACCTCTATTATATTTTCAGTTTTCTATACTCTATTGCATTTAATATTACACTAATAACTGCAAATATAGTTGTTATAATCATTACAAGTAGCCAACCACCTTGATAGTTTAAGAACTGAGTTAAGCTTTCATCAATATAATTTAATGGTGAGATATATGATAGCAGTTTGTTCCCCATTGTTCTCTCATCTATTAGTTGAACTGTAGTTACAATGTATAGTAATAAAATACTTATACTTACAAATAATCCTAATGATTTTCCTTTTGATAACAGCCAGTTATTTAATCCGATAAATAATACCGTTATTACTAGTAACAGAGCTACTAATACTAATGCTCTCTCTCCAGTTAAATCAAGGTTATAACCAACAACCATACCAATAATCATAGATAACACAAAACTTATACCTAAAATAATACTTATTGGTATTGTTGAATTTTTCCACTGCACCCTTGAAACAATTTTATTTTTTTGAATTTTTTCAAAGTCAATATTTTGCATCATATGAGCGATTAGGATACTTACTAAGTAAATGATTAACACTATTAATATTCCTGTACGCGTATCTAGTTTAGTTGAACTTTTGGCTGTTTTGTTTGAAGCAACTATTTTATCAACATTACCTGCATCTACAGGATTTGCTAAATAGTCATAAACCGCTTGGTTTTTACTATTTCCATCTTTAGTATTACTTAATACTTTTGAGAAAGCTTTTAAGAAGTCTTGATTATCTTTATACTCTTTATCCATAGTACCTTTCAGTTCACTTACCTTATTAGTAAGGTTTGTACCATCTTGTTCTAGTTTTTTAGCTGCTGTACCTAAACTCTCGAAACTATGATTTATAGATTCTGATGTAGCTTGACTTGCTTTTGTCTTCGCTAATAGTTCTCTGCTTGCTGACATTAGTTTTGAATAATCATTGCTTATCTCCGTAGTTACTGTTATTAGATCAGAATTGTTATCTTTAGTTTCAGTAGTTGGTAACTCCGGTTTATTCGATAAGGCAGTATTAATTTTTTCAGTTTCAGCTATTACTTCATCTATATTTTTAGATAAATTTTCTGTTGTAATTCTAAAGTTGTTAACAGCTTTTTTCAATTCTTTTAATTCAGCTTGTAAATCCGTTAATTTTTTTATTTCATCTTCACTAACTACTATCTCTTTTTTCAATTCATCAATAATAGTACCAGAAACAGAAGATGTTAATATTTTATTAATATCTTTAAGTTCTGCTTTTTTTTCAATAAAGAATCATCTTTTTGGATTTAAATTAATAGAACTTTCTCTAGCAATATCTATTCCATAGATAGTTTTTACAACTGCAGCTAACTGTGTATAATTTTCTAAATCATTATATAAAGCAGTATTACTGTTTTCTATATTTTTATTTCCAGAACCAAATGTCACTGGAGATATAATAGCAGTCTCAGCTATTGTTCCCTCAACTTCTTTATTTTCTGAAGTAATAGAAGATTTTTTCTTTTTAACTTTCTTTCCGTTTTTATCTTTTTCTTCGACTACTTCTTCTTTTGTTTTTGCTTCTTTTATAGTTTCAGTTGTTGTAGCTGTTCCTTTAACAGCTACAGGAGTAAATAATTCCACACCATTTGCATACTCAAGTTGGTATGATACAGTAACTTCAGAAACATTACCACTTAAACTCAATACAATCTTATCACCGTCAGACTTTCTATTTGCACCTTTAGCCGAAACATTAGTAAGTTTATATTGTGAATTAACCGAAAGTTCAATTTTTTTAATTTTCCCCTGTTTTGTAGAAAATGACATAGTTTGAGTTTTTTTCAGATTAGTCTCGGCAGCTTCTTTCAGTATATCTAGTTGATTTTGACTATATGTAGTGTTTTTTCTTTTTAAAGTTATTTTATTATCTTTATTTGCATTAACATATTGCTCTGCAAATGAATTAACTTTTTTTAGGTATTCTTTATCTTCATCAGCAATTTTTAGCTTATCTATAGACTCATTACTATAATAAGGTAAATCTTTTACCGCATCAGTTACCTTTGCCAACATGCTTTTTTTCAATTCACCAACTACTGCTACAACTGTTTGTTGTTGTTTTTCATCTGATTTAGTTTTATTTAATGAATCTTCTACAGCTTTGTCTATTTTCTCTTTATATTTCTCTATTGCAGCATCCGATTTTGCATTTATAGCATTAAACATAGTTAAAGTACTATCTAGACTCTTTTCTAGTGCTTCAATTTTATCTTCAGTATCTTTTAATACTTTTGGATCTGTTTGATTTTCTTTAATAACTGCTTGAGTTTTTCTTAAATTTTCTAATTGTTCTGTAGCTGTACTATTTTTTAAAAATTCTTCATATTTTTTAAGAGTCTCTTCTCTTGAATTTACCGATGCTTTCCAAGCCTCTTGTGAAGCTTTAGCAGCTGCCATTTTCTCGTCATGTTTCGCATCTGCATCCATTATAGACTTATTTGCTTCAGATATATTTTGAAGATCTTTATTGAAGTTTCCATATGTTGTAACTAAATTATCACTAATTCCACTTAAACCTTTAAATTGTGTAGAGTGGTCTGTTAATGGAGTTATTAAGTTAGATTGATACTTATTAAGAACAGTCTTTTCACGCCCTACAGATGTAGCAACTTGAGTTTGAGCCGTTTGAAGATTCCCTATAATACTTGAAAAATAAATACCTATAATATTTTTATTAAATAAATTTTTAATCTCAGAAACAACCTGTTCTCCTTGTTTCGTAATAGCTTGAGAATCTGACTTAACCTTATATTGGAAAATAGCTTGTGTAGGAGAATCGCTTTCTAATGAAAGAGTTTCTTTAGAAAAATTACTAGGAAGGACAATCATCACGTTATAATTACCTTTTTCTAGTCCGCTCTCAGCTATAGCACGAGATACAGTTTCTAACTTATAGTTTGTTTCTTGACCTAATGAATTTACTAGTATATCACCTATTCTTAAATCATCACCGTTATAGATAACTCCAGTATCTTCATTTACCAATGCTATTTTAACATCACTATTTGTTATTTTCTTTTCTTGATTTCCTACAGTTATAGTTTTAGGCTTCATTACACCGTAAAATACTACAACCATTACTACCAGTGCTATTATACTTGATAGTATTGCAAATGTACGTTTACTCATTCTTTCTCCTTTTTTTATTTTGTTGACTTATAAAATAATTTATAACTAGCTAATCTTTTCCTTTTCTACTTTATTAACACACTAATTAAAATATATCGATTGTCTCTATTATGACTTTAAGAAAACAAGAGATTGAAGTCCTCCCCCAATCTCTTATTATTTTATTACTATTGTAGTCCAAAGTTACGTGATAAGTCTTGGTCGTGTTGTTGCATTGCTTGAGCAGTTTTATCTAATTGAACATTAATTTGTTGCATTAGTTCTGCGAAGTTTTGCACTTTAGGTTTTAATTCGTTGAATTGTGCATCGAAACCTTGGAATGCTTGACCTTCCCATTCACCTCTTAAAGTGTCTTGTAATCTTTGTAAATTACTTAAAATTGCATTAATATCATTTGAAGCTTTCCATATTCACGTGCTCTACCTTGTAGAACCTCTGGAGATACTCTGATTTGTCCTGTCATAATATAACAACTCCTTTTTTTGATTTTTTTTAGTATACCATATTATATAAAACATTACAACCTTTTTCGGTAAATTTTAATTATATATAAGGTTCATTTAAGGTTCGCCATTAGACCTAATTTTTATCTCTCTTCATTAGTTTTTAGAGATTTTTAAAATCTCCAATAACTAACAAAAGCTAATATATAAGTGTTTGAATTAAGTTTAACCATTTGTTCAGAGCACTAAAACAGCTTGTTATCTAAAATAAATAACAAACTGAATATTTTATTATTTTAGGCGTATTATCGTTAGAAACCTTAACTATTTTAAGTATAAACCTTGATAAATAGGCAATTCTTACTCATTTTATATCATTATTTTTTCTCTAAATAAATGAATTTTTATCCATTATTCTTAAAACCAGTCTTTAGTTTCAGAAAACCAAGTTTGATCTCCGAAACAATCAGAAATAAACGTATTATAATACTCTATACTTTTCATTACTTTTCTCATTTTATTTTGTAAAGCAGTTATTGCTTGACCGCTCATCCCTTCACTATCAATATGATTAATAACATAATTGAATTCTTGATTAATTTTATCAAGCATAAGAGCAACTGTTCTTTGACTATCTATAATTCCATTTAAATCATAAGCTTTTGTAAATACCATTTTTCTACTATTTTTTTATTGCTGGAACTAGTTTCTCCATATTTTTTTAGTTGAATTTATAGTTTCAATAGTTTGCTCAATTCTATTTACAGCAGGGTAAAAACTCTCTGTTTACATAATTCACACTTTCTATTATGTCATTATGGTATAATTTATACATTTTACCCCAATATCTTTTTTTCTTCTAGTTTCTCAGGTTTTTACAATTAATACATTTTTTTCGAAATTTTCTCCAATTACATTTGCTGTTTTTTTATAAAAATTACCTATTCTATACCAATTCGCTAAACCATTAGTCAAATTACTAAACGATTCATTATATACCTCTCCCATTCTTTTAGTATATTCATAACTTCTTCTTTCTACTTGTCTGTCAAAGGCTTGTAAAACTCCCTTTACATCATCAAATATTCCATCTCTTTGTAAATATTCTTTATAATTATTAGCTAATTCTTTTTCTGTATAAACACCAATATAGTTTCCATTTTTTAGTTTTCCTCCAAGCCATTGATCTATACCCTCAAAATTATCAGCTAAACCTGAGCATAACTCCGCTACATTTAACACTGTTTTTTTTAACTCCTCAATATTTGCATTAGCTACATTTAATACTGTTTCTAAGGCTTGACTTATACCATCTTCTTTTCCCGATCTTAAACCTTCACCTTCAAAGAATCGTTCAGTTTCTTTCAACATTTTTTTCGTATTTTCTTCTACTAATCTCCATGCATCTATTACAACTGATCTTCCTGGAAAATATATAGATGGATATTCTAACCCCTCACTTTTACACAACCCGACAATAGAACGAACTTCTGTTAAAAACTCATCCATTTGCTTATTATATTTACTCTCATCTAATTTTACTCCATCAACCCATAATTCTTCACGTGAAGAAATTTCATTTGTTTTTAAAATATATGCAACACCTAACTTTTCAAATCTACTTCTTCCCTCAATTACTTTACCTATAGAATAACTTAGATTATCTAAAATAAGCGGCATTTTTGTATTTTTTATTTCATTAAATACACTGGTTGCCACCATCTCTTTTCTACTATCAAAGTTAAATCTCTTAATTTTATTTTTTTCAGTACATATACTATTTATATCCCCTATATATCTCAATAGCTCCCATATTTTCTCCTTTATATTGTTAGAAAGAGTTCTTAATATTACAGGATTTAATTGAATTCTCCTACCATGAGCCTCCACTACATTACTATTAGAATCTAATAAATTTCTTACTCCCAGATTTATTTTTTTTAATTCAATATCAACAACTCCATCATTATTAATATCAATATTAACTTTATTTCCAACCATGTGTTTAGTAAGCTTTTCTATTTCCTCCATCGCTACTTCAGAGTCAACGATAGTAATCATAGGGTGGCCTCCTCCATTTTTCACAGTAAACTCTGTTCCAAGATTTTTTCCACCTGCTACGCTTAGCCAGTCTGATTCTGAGCGAATTCTAATTGTTTCCCCAGTATATTTCTTTTCTAGCTCTTTTATTTTTTCCTGTTCTTCATATGCCTCATTTAATTTTTTTCTATCTTCTATATTAGGAACTTCTTTGTCATAAACACCGCTCCCCTTTGAAACTTCAATTATATATAAAGGGGCTGAATTATAGACAATAGTTTTTTGAACATTATACTCTAAGGCAACTCGTTGGGCTATATTCCCCCCTAGACTATGTCCAGTTAATACTATATTGTTTCCGTATTTAGCTCGGACACGTTCATAAAATTCATACGCCGGTTTATAATGGTCAGTTCCAGCAACAGCTACCTCATTCACATCCGTACCCAAATCATTAAAAACCTCAGGCCTAAAGGTAAAGTTAGTCCCAGTATACGCCAATATTACCTCACCAGTATCTTTATTTCTAAATGCGGTACCGCTAGTCCCTGTTTTAGGATCATACATATCTTCTAAATACTCCATATTAGAAGGGATAGTATAATTCCTTAATCTCTGTGCTTCCACCACTACTTTGTCATCACCATATCCATCTACTCTTGCTGTTTCAAATCCATATGCTAAGTTAGAAGCATGTGCAGTACTACTCATTAATTCTGTTTTTTTGCTCATATATAGTCCTCCTAAATTCACTTTTTTACAAATAATTTAGTTATTTTTTAATTGTTCTATCTCAAAACATAATAAATATTAATAACTCCAACCTT